>Ga0256837_1000291_pt1 | contig 44669 bp, 38 predicted proteins | sample 4562384metaG_FD_185976 | JGI IMG/M metagenome (GOLD analysis project Ga0256837, IMG submission 185976) | Hydrothermal vent microbial communities from Guaymas Basin, Mexico - 4561-384 | ecosystem: Environmental > Aquatic > Marine > Hydrothermal vents | place: Mexico: Guaymas Basin | collected... | reverse complement strand
GTTTTATAATATAAAATATTTTTATACAAATTTATATTATGTGTTAAAAAATAAGCTAATACTCCAAATAACCAATATGAAAACCATTGAGATATCATGCCAATAAATCCATCTTCATAGTAATAATCAACAACTTGAAATATTAAAAAAAATATTATAGATGATTTAATATTTATATAGTTTAAATTAGGAATAATTTCCAATATTTTTAAACCTTTTAATTTTATTTTTTGATATATAAATCCAACTAATAATAGTATATTTATTATATAGATTATATATTCATCTTTTAATAAAAATATAATTTTATCTAATGGCAAAAACATATAATATACTAAAGCTATTGCAAATAGTGTTAATATCAACAATAAATTTATTTTAATCATATATTATTTTCGTCTTTTTTATACTTTACTAAAAACAATAATAAAATACTAATATCTTTACTTGTCCAAATAACTTGATCTAGTAAATATTTTTTTGTCCCACTTTGTGATACTTCTTTATTATATTTTTCAAAAATTGGATGTAATTTTTGTTCTAGTGAATAAACACTTAAATCAACTAACTCTTTTGGAAATATATTTTGATAATCTGGAAGATAAATATCCATCTCTTCTTTATACATTTTGATAATAACTGACACTTGCCATGTATGCCACTCTAAATCAACCATATCTTTTAGTAATTTATTTTTATAATCTAAGGCTTTGTATGTTTTAAGTTCATCTTGAGCTAATAATCTTAACTCTTTTTTATTTAGTTTTTTTACAACTAAAGGTAAATTAACTTTTAATAGATGTTTTTTAAAGTTTATTTGCATCTGTTCATTTTCATTATTATTGCTTTTTTTATTAAAGTTTTTTAATATAATTAATATTAAAACTAGGACTACTAATATTACTCCAGTAATTATGTATATATTCATATTTGATACTCCAAAATTTTATTATATTTTACGCGGATTATATAATAAAATTATTTTATAGTAGATTAATTTAGTTTTAAGATGATAATAGTTATCATTTCCAAAATTAAAAGGTTTATATTATGACATTAGATAAATTAGCAAAACATGAAGAGGCAATTATTACTAAATTAAATTGCAATGATGAGTTAAAACAAAGATTTTATTCATTTGGACTTATCGAAGGGGCAACTATCAAAATTGAACATTGTGCTATTGGTAAAAAAACTCTTGAGGTTATTGTAGATAATACTGCAATTGCTATACGAAATGAAGAAGCACAACAAATAGAAGTAGATAAGGTATAAAAAATGGAAGCAATAAAACTTGTACTTGCGGGACAACCAAATGTAGGAAAATCATCACTTATAAATGCTATGGGAAATACTCATTTAAAAGTTGGTAATTTTTCTGGAGTTACTGTTGAAAAAACTCAAGTTTGTTTTGAACACCATTGCCATGAGTTTGAGATGATTGATCTTCCTGGAACTTATTCAATTGAAGGTTTTTCACAAGAAGAAAAAGTGGCAAAAAACTATCTATTAAATGAAGATTATGATGTAATCATAAATGTAATTGATGCAACTCACCTTACAAGAAACCTATTATTAACTTTAGAGCTTTTAAATCTAAATAAAAAAATGGTAATTGCCTTAAATATGATGGATGAAGCAAAAAAAGAGAACTTAGAAATTAATGTAGAGCAAATCCAAACACTTACAGGAATTCCTGTTGTTGCAGTATCTGCAAATGAAAAAATGGGTATTGATGAACTGTTTGAAAAAGTACATGATGTTTATAATGCAAAAAGACCTCACTCTAATATTATTTATAATGATGCTATAGAGAATGAAGTAGTTAAATTAAAAGAGTTTATTAAAGAGAAAGGTTTTTTCTATGAAGATTTAAGTGCAAGGGAGATTGCAGTTAAACTTTTAAGAGAAGATCAAGATCTTTATAAACATATACATGATAATCCAATTTTTATAGAGTTACAGCCACTATTAGTTGAGAGTCTAAACAATATCTATACTTATTATGAAACAAAAAATATGAAAGATATTAGTAGTAGAGAATATTTTGCTATTGCAAAGGGTATTCAAAAAGAAACTGTAGTTTGTAAAAGAAAAAAGAACTATAAAACTATTACTCAAAAACTTGATTCTATACTAATTAACCAATATGTAGGGATCCCTATATTTTTATTTTTTATGTGGGGATTATTTCAATTAACTTTTACCATTGGTTCTATACCTATGGATTGGATTGATGCTGGTATTGGTTTATTTGGAGATGAAGTTGCAGCAAATATAAGTAATGAAACATTACGAAGTGTTATAGTTGATGGTATTATCAATGGTGTTGGTGCAGTATTACTTTTTTTACCAAATATTATAATTTTATTTTTAGGTATAGCCTTACTTGAAACTACAGGATATATGAGTCGAGTTGCTTTTTTATTAGATGGTTTTTTCCATAAATTTGGGCTTCATGGGAAAAGTTTTATTCCACTAGTAACTGGGTTTGGATGTAGTATCCCTGCATATATGGCTGCACGGACTTTAAAAAGCCAAAAAGATAGACTTATTACTTTATTTATAATTGGATTTATGAGTTGTGGAGCAAGATTGCCTATTTATGTACTATTTACTGGTGCATTTTTTGCACCTGAACAAGCTGGAAATGTACTATTTTTAATATATATTTTTGGAGCTATTTTAGGTCTTATTATGGCAAAACTATTAAGATCTCTTATATTTAAAAATGAAGATGAACCTTTTGTTATGGAGATGCCAAAATATAGATTACCTTCACTAAAACTATTATGGTTTATTGTTTCAAAAGAGGCATGGATGTATCTACAAAAAGCAGGTACATTTATACTTGCAGCTAGTATTTTAATATGGTTTGCATCAAACTATCCAAAAATGCCAGATGCAACACCCTCTGTTCAACTCGAAAATTCATATTTAGGTCAAATAGGAAAAGCTAGTGAGCCGTTTTTTGCTCCACTTGGATATGATTGGAAGATGACAGTTGCACTTGAAACAGGACTTGCAGCTAAAGAGGTAGTTGTTGCGACATTGGGTATTTTATACAATAATGATGAAAATGCAGATGAAAACAGTGACTCTTTAATTCAAGCATTAAAAGATAATATATCATTTCCATCTGCTATGTCATTTATAGTATTTGTAATGATTTATTTACCATGTTTTGCTGCTTCTATTGTATTTGCTAAAGAAGCTGGAGGAAAAAGATATCTAGTGTACCTATTTTTACTTACAACTATTACAGCATGGATATTATCATTTGCTATGTATAATATATCTAGTATGTTTGTATAAACTTAGATACAAATTGGCAAGATTAAATATTTAATCTTGCCAAATCTTTATAGTTCTTTATTTCTAATTCTTTAATATTTATATGAGTAAATTTAATTTCCATAAGAGATGAATCAAACTCTTCAAGATCTAGAAATATAGTTTCATCTATATTTAATACAGACTTACATAAACACACAAAATCATCGCCATGTATTCTAAATACTAAAATATCTTTATCTAAAACTATTAATAATTTAGCTAATCGTTTAAGAAAATTATCTCCACTTTCCCAACCATATTTTTTATTATAATCTGTAAAATTATGAATATTAAAGATATACATATCAGTATATTTATTATCATAATGATTTCTAGATAACATCAATTCTAAGTAGTTTTGATTATATGCTCCAGTAACTTGATCTTTATAAAAATATGCAAATCTTTCTGCTTCAAGTGAATTTATGGGAAATTGATTTATGTGTTCATCTATTTTTACATTTTTAAAAACTTTCACTGCAACGTCAACAATCTCTTTTGTAAACCAAATATTACTTAATGATTTTATCTCAAGAATAGCCTCTTTAACACTTTTTCTTGTTTTATATATTCTATTTGTAGTCATAGCATCAAAAGTATCTGCAATAGCCATAATTTGTGATTCAATCTTAATATCATTGCCCATTAGATTATTTGGATACCCACTACCATCAAATCTTTCATGATGTGCTAAAACAATATCTGCAATCTCTACAAACATAGGAATATTTTTTAGCATATTATATCCAATTTGTACATGTTCTTGAATCAACTTATACTCAAGTTCATTTAAAGAGCTAGGTTTTAATAATATATTATCAGGTATTGATATTTTTCCAATATCATGTAAAATACCAGCTTCATAAATTAAATCACATTTATCCTCACTCATACCCATTTCAATAGCAATATTTTTTGAATAATGAGCAACCCTTTGAGAATGTCCACCTGTGTAAGTATCACGACTCTCTATAATGTCAACCAAAGCATATAAAGTTTTTTTATAATTTTCTAATTTCTCTTCTTGTAATTGTGTTGTTTCTTTAATTTTATCTAATACAATTGATTCTAATTCTATTTTATATTTCTCATTTTCTTGATAATTTTTTATTTTTAATAAAATTTTATACAACAGACTATTCATTTGATTATAATCAATTGGCTTTAAAATATACCCATCAATTCCCAAAGATATAGATTGGGTAAAATTACTCGTATCTGAATATGCAGATACAATTATTATATTTTGGTTCTCATTTATTTGTTTAATTTTTTTTGATAATTCCAAGCCATCCATCTTTGGCATTTTAATATCAGTTAAAACCAAATCTATTTTATTTATTTTATATAACTCAAAAGCTTCTATACCATTTGATGCCGTATATACAGTATGAAATAATTTTTTTAAATAAATATCAATATTTTTTCTTAGAAGATCATCATCCTCAACATATAAAACATTATATGCTGAGGCTAAATTTGCAATTTTTTTAAATTCAACCATTCTACTTATTTCTTTTTAATTAAAAATTTTAATTCTTGAATCAAAGCAATTTCTCTTTTATAAATATATTCACTTAGTAGTTGCTCATCACCTTTAGATAATTCTAAATGTAAAACTAATTTTTCTAAACCATCTTTTTTTTCTATTCTAAAAATAGTAGCATAGGCTCCTATATAATCATTATTTTTAATATTAAAAGTTTGACTATGATTCATCTCAAATGTAAAACTTATAGCAACTTTTTTACCAATTTCATAATCTTGAGGTATATGCGACACTTCTAAACATATAGCTTTTTTAGAACAATCTAAAACTTTTGTATCTATATTACCATGTGCATCGTTTATAATAAATTTAAAACTTTCATCAGGTTGTACTCTTACATCTGCTCTTTGTTTTATAGAAATATCAACATAATGGGGATCTTTTACAAAAATATTATTTGTCTTCTCATCAATATAATCTAGATATACTAATATATCCTTAGATAAAAGTTCTGAATCTATGAGAGTTTTCTTATCAATATCAATAACAACATTTTGAATATCTTGTGTTCTTAATTCTATTTTATTATTATCAAATCCAATGATATATGCCTCATGTATTATTGGTACACCTTTATAATGATTTATTAAATTTACTTTTATATTTTTTTCTTTTATAATATTTAATTCATCAATATATTTTTGTTCAATTTGCAATGAAGATGCACTATTATCTTTATTGGTATAATCTTTTTTTAACTCACCTAATACTCTAATTAGTGCATTGGTTAATAGATCTAAGTTAATAGGTTTAGGAATAAAGTCTCTAGCACCTAAATGAAAAGCACGAAGTAGATGTTCTGTATCTGCATGTGCAGAAATTATAATTACTTTTACATCAGGATTTATCTTGATCATTTGTTCAATCATATCAAGGCCATCAAAGTTTGGCATTAAAATATCACATAAAATTATATTAGGTTTATATTCCAAATACTTATCTATACCTTCTGATCCATCATTTGCTGTAAAAACAGTAGAAAAAAACTTTGATACAAGTGTAACAATTTGTTTTTGTAATATATTTGAATCTTCAACTACCATAATGGTATAATCATCTGCAAGATGTTTGAGTTTTTCTATATTATCCATCATCACACTCCCACTGAATCGATTTATCATTTATTCTAGCGTATGTTTTATTAGTGCAAGTATAAGAGGGAATATTAAAATAATTCTTATATCTCTTACCTTGATGAAAATGTCCTTCTATAATCATATCCACATTATAATTTTTATATAAAGATATTCTATTAATAGCAAAAGACTCAAAATCGTCTATATCATGACAAATATCTTTTTGTTTTAGCCATTCATTTACATATATTGATATTATATTATTAAAATCTATCATATTTAGAAATTTTAGAAAATACTTATTTCTTATTATACTAGTATAAATATTATATGAAATTGGTGTAAAAATATCACCATGAGAAAGTGCAACTTTATTATCTTCAAAAGTTACTATTAGTGGCTGTTGTTTTCTTGGAATTACAATAACTTTGTCAAAAATATCATTTAATAAGAAATCATGATTTCCTTCAAGATAAATTATTTGTCGACTTAAACTTAGATGTTTAATTAAAGTTATTAGTTCATAATTTTGTTTTATAAAATAATCAATCTCACCGCATAAAAAATCAAAAATATCTCCCATAAGAAAAATTTGTGAAGATCTTGTATGCGATAAAAGTTCAAAAAGCTCTTGCCTATTGTGGTTATAATGTGCATCTGCTATAAATATAGCATCACTTTGAATTTGTATATTATGGAACATAAGCCATAGAGTTTATTCCACACTCTTCATCAAATCCATACATAAGATTTGCATTGACTACTGCTTGTGAACTTGCCCCTCTTAAAAGATTATCAATAGATGAGCTTACAAATAATGCATTACCATTTGAAGTAGCAAATATATCACAAAAATTTGTCCCTGCAGTTGACTTTATATCTACTGGGGTATTTTTTAATCTTATAAATTTTTCATTTTTATACGCTTTATTTAGTATCTCTTGAGGATTAATATCCTCTTTTAAAGTTGCATAAATACTTACAAGCATACCTCTAGTAGCAGCTATTAAATGTGGTACAAAATTTATTGATATATCTTTATTCTGTAATAATTTTACTTTTTCAGTAATTTCAGGTGCATGTCTATGTTTGAAAGGATTATATGCAAATATATTTTCGTTTATTGTTACATATGAAGTTGTATCACTTAATTTTTTACCTGCACCACTTACTCCACTTTTTGCATCTACAAAAATAGGTGCATTTATATCGATATAGGGTATAAATGGTAATAATCCAAGAAGTGTAGCAGTTGGATAACAACCAGGATTGGCTATAAGAGAGCTACTTTTTATATCATTTTTATAAAATTCTGGTAAACCATATACACTACTTGGTAAATTTTGCTTATCTTCATGAGAAGTATAATGTTTTTCATAAGTATCAAGTTCTAGTCTATAATCAGCAGATAAATCTACAACTTTAACTCCTAGTTCTAAAAGTTGTTTTGCAAACCCCATTGATGTTTTATGAGGAAGTGCCAAAAATGCTAACTGTGCATTTTTTGCGACAATAGAAGCATCTGCACTTTGAACACTCATTTCACAAACTTTTGTTAAACTAGGATGTAGTGTAGAAATTTTTGTATCTCCAGTTGAATTTGCAATATATGTAATATTGAAATTTGGATGATTTACTAATATTTTAACTAGTTCTAATCCAGTATATCCACTAGCACCAATAATAGCTACATCAATCATTATAAATCCAATTCTTTATAAAATACCTCTTCAACTTCAAACTCTTTTACTCCACCAGGAAGTTGAGCTTTTAGTTCATCTCCAGATTGTTTTCCAAGTAATTGTTTAGCAAGCGGTGAATTAAATGAAATAAGTCCTTTATCAGGATTTGATTCAACTCCTCCAACAATTGTATATGTTAACTCTTCTTCTGTATCACAATCTATTAATTTAACAGTTGAACCAAAACTAACTCTATCATGAGGAAGTGTTGAAGGATCAATAATTACTGCTTTTGAAATTGTAGCACCCAATTCTGCTATTTGAACATCTATTAATTTTAATTTCTCTTTTGCAGCATGATATTCTGCATTTTCTTTTAGATCACCTAATTGTCGTGCTTCTTCTAAAGATATAACTGTTGCTGGTCTATCTTCAGTTTTATAAAATTCTAATTCATTTATTAATTTATTATATCCAACACTAGTCATTGGTTCTTTTTCCATAAAAATCCTTTTCATATTTAATAGACGATTTTACCATAAAAATGATAAAATAGGCATAGAATAAAAAAGGAAATATATATTGAGATATGATAGATGTAAAAAACTGTTTAAAGATGATTTTAAAAAGCTTCAAAATTCAAAAATTTTAATACTTGGAGTTGGTGGAGTTGGAGGTCATGCACTTGATTGTTTATACCGTTCTGGACTTACAAATATAACAATAGTTGATTATGATACTTATGAGATAACCAATCAAAATAGACAAATTGGATCTGAAGCTATTGGAGTATATAAAGTTGAACATCTAAAAACTTTATACCCAAATATTACTGCTATAAATCAAAAAATAGATTTAGATTTTATTCAAAATTTTGATTTTGATTCTTATGATATTATTTTAGATGCAATTGATGATATAAAACCAAAAATAGCTTTAATAAAAAAGTATTATAAAAAATTAGTAAGTACTACTGGAAGTGCTAAAAGAACAGATCCATCAAAAATAGAATATATAAATATTTTTAAAACATACAATGACCCATTTGCTAGAAAATTAAGAGATATACTTAAAAAAGAAAGATTTAATAAAAATTTTAAAGTAATATTTTCAAGCGAAAATCCAAAGTGTACAGATATGGGAAGTTTTATTGGAGTAACTGGAAGTTTCGGGCTGATGATGTGTTCTATTGCAATACAAAAACTATTAAAAAAAGAAACTTAAATTACTTCTACGGTGTTTCTTCCATTTGCTTTAGCATTATATAGTGCAATATCTGCTCTTTTTAATGCAATTTGTTCTGTATCATCTTTTTTCACTTGAGTAACTCCAAAACTACAAGTTACTTTTAAATCCTTATAAAACAAATGATTTTCAATAGCCCTACATAAATTATTTGCAACTTTTATAGCGTCATCAATTTTTGTATGTGGTAATAAGATTACAAATTCTTCTCCACCCCATCTTGCAAATACATCTCGACTACGAACTCTTAAAGATAACATTTGAGATAGCTCAGATAGAATTTTATCACCAACATCATGTCCATAAGTATCATTAAATTTTTTAAAATGATCTATATCAAAAATTAATACACATAAATCATAGTTATCCAAAGTCTGTATAATTTCAATTTCTCTTTTAAAATCAAGATTAAATTTTGCACGATTGTGTATCTGAGTGAGTTCATCAGTATAAGCTTTATGTTTATATATAGATTTTTCAACAGCCATTTGTGTAATTCTTGAAAAATTACAAATCCAATGATTACTCACATCATTGAAAGCCATACTCACTAAATATGATTCTGGATGGAAAGTATTTGTATCTAAAAATGCAACTACCCTATTCTTTTCATCTAAAGCATATAAATTTTCTAACCAATTTTTATCATTATTCATTTTAGATGGGTAAAAATATTCATCGTTTTCTATCATAATTGACTCAAAATTATCATATCTTTCATCAATCTCTTCAATACTATGTACATTTAATAGTTCTAAAAATGATTTATTAGCAAATATTGGGTTACACTCTTTATCAAAAATCATAGTCATATTATCTTGAAATTCAAAAATTTCTTGGATTAATATCTCTTTTTCATTGTTTTTAGAAATCGCTTCTTCAATTCTTTGTTGAAGAGTATAATTTATCTGTTTTAATTCTTTTCTTAAGATAATTGGTTCTGCTGCTTTTTTTATTTCTTGAATTAATTTAAATGCATCAATTGGCTTCATTATATAACCTGTAACACCAACATCTATTGCATCTATTAAGAAATCACTATCATTATGTGCAGTTGTAACTATAATAGGTACAGTTATATTTGACTCTCTAATTTTATGAGCCATACTTAAACCATCCATTTTTGGCATATTTATATCTGTGATTACAATATCAATATTTTCATTATTTTTATATGTTTCCAAACCATCTTGTCCATTATAAGCTATTAATAATTCTTTAACAACAGGCTTTAAGATCAACAATATAGACTCAACTATAGCCTTGTCATCTTCAACATACAATATGGTCAATTCTTTTAGTAAATTTTTATCAATCATAATTATTCCGAAATATATTTTATTACACTAATATTACAATAGATAAGATAAAAATAAGATTTATATCTGTTTAAAGAAAACTTAAAACATTTTTATGTATAATCGCGTCTCTTATTTGCAGTTTTGTATTGTATTTAAGTACCTCACATGTGTCAATCCTAGATTGGGTTGCGAATTATCGTTAAGGGACACAGAGGCTAAACCCAAAATTAAAATTTACAAGGAGTAGTTATGGTAACTATGAAAGACTTATTAGAATGTGGTGTACACTTTGGACACCAAACAAGAAGATGGAATCCAAAAATGAAAAAATTCATTTTCGGTGTAAGAAAGAATATCTATATTATTGACTTACAAAAAACATTAAGATACTTCAGATACACTTATACTGTAGTAAGAGATAGAGCTGCAGAAGGTCAAACAATGATGTTCGTTGGAACAAAAAGACAAGCAAGTGAAGCTATTAAAAAAGCTGCGATTGACTGTGGTATGCCTTATGTAAATCATAGATGGTTAGGTGGTATGCTTACTAACTATGGTACTATTAAAAAATCAATTAGAAAATTAGAAATCATTAAAAGAATGAAAGAAGAAGGTCAATTTGATCTTTTAACTAAAAAAGAAGCATTAATGCTTTCAAGAAAAGAGATCAAATTAGAAAACTACCTTGGTGGTATCAAAGAGATGAAAAATCTTCCAGATATGATGTTTGTACTTGATGCAGCAAAAGAAAAAATTGCTATTGCTGAAGCAAGAAGACTTGGAATTACTGTAGTTGCTCCACTTGATACAAACTGTGATCCAGATGTTGTTGATTTACCAATTCCAGGTAATGATGATGCAATTAGATCAATTCAATTATTCTGTAACGAAATGGCTGCAGCAATAAATGAAGGTAAAGCAGCATTTGCTGAAGCAAATGGTAAAGATGCAGAGCAAACTGTTGAAGTAACTGAAGAAGAAGTTGCTAATGTAGTTGAAGAAGCTGTTGTTGAAGGTGAAAAAGAGCCTGCAACTGAAGCGAAAGAGGCGTAATTATGGCTGGAGCAACTCCTAAACTTATCAAAGAATTAAGAGAAAAATCTGGTGCAGGTATGCTTGATTGTAAAAAAGCATTAAATGAGTGTGATGGAAATATTGATGAAGCTATAAAATATTTAAGAGAGTCTGGTTTAAGTAAAGCAGCTAAAAAATCTTCAAATGTAGCAGCTGAAGGACTTATTTCTATTTTAATAAATGATGATTACACAAAAGCAACAATGACTGAGATTAACTCTCAAACTGACTTTGTTGCTAAAAATGAAACTTTTATTAAATTAAAAGACACTATTACTGCTCATGTACAAGCTACTGGTGTAACTTCTACTGAAGAATTAAATAAAACTACTATTGATGGTGTAAACTTTGAAGAGTATTTAAACTCAAATATCGCTACTATTGGTGAAAATATTGTTGCTAGAAAAATGGTAACTATCTCTACTGATAATGGTGTTGTAAATGGTTATGTTCATCTTGGTAAAGTTGGTGTTATTTTAGCTGCAACTTGTGATGATTCTGCAAAAGAAAAAGCTATTGACTTACTTAAAAAAGTTGCAATGCATGCAGCATCTATGAAACCAACTGTAATTAGTTATACTGATTTAGATCCAGAATTTATTGAATCTGAAAATAAAGCTATTATTGCAGATATTGAAAAATTAAATATAGAGTTACATAGACTTGGTAAACCAGAAAAAAATATCCCTCAATATGTTTCAAGAGTACAATTAACTCCTGAAGCTATTGAAGCTGCTAAAGCAACAATGAAAGAGGAATTAATAGCTCAAGGTAAACCAGAAAAAATTATTGATAATATCTTAAAAGGTAAAATTGCTAGATGGATTGAAGATAACTCTCAGTTAGATTCAACTCATGCATTATTATCTCAAAAATATGTTATGGATGATAAACTTACTGTTGAAGAAGCTATTGCTCAAACTGATGCATCAATCAAACTTGTAGAATATGTAAGATTTGAACTTGGTGATGGAATTGAGAAAAAAGAAGAAGATTTCGCAGCAGAAGTAGCAGCACAAATGGCTAAATAAGCCAATTTTAATGTTGAATAATACAAAAAATCAACATTTACCATCTCCTTTGCTTGAAGCAAAGGAGATAACTCACAACTTTGACTATCCACTATTTAAAAATATCAACTTATCTTTATATCCTAAACAATCAATTGCTATTATTGGTGCAAGTGGTAGTGGAAAATCTACATTATTAAATATTTTATCATCTCTATTAAAACCAAAAAGTGGAAAAATTATCTTTGAAAATAAAGATTTGTATTCTTTAAAAGATGATGAACTTTTAAGTATAAGAAGATATTCTTTTGGTATAATATTTCAAGCACATTATCTTTTTAGAGGCTTTAATGCCAAAGAAAATTTACATATAGCACACTTACTTTGTAATAATTCTGATGCAGATGATACGTTATTAGAAAAAATGGGAATAGACCATGTTATAAATCAAGGTGTAGGAGAATTAAGTGGTGGGCAACAACAACGATTGTCAATAGCTAGAATATTAAGTAAAAAACCTAAAATAATATTTGCAGATGAACCAACAGGAAATTTGGATAATACTACTGCAAATGATGTTATGAATTTACTTTTTGATTATACAACTAATAATAATTCTAGTATGATTTTAGTTACACATGAGGAACAACTAGCTTTTAAATGTGATAATGTATATAAACTTGAAAATATGGAGTTAATTAAATTAAAATGATTACTGTAGCACTTGTAACACAAGAAAGTGTAATTACAAAAATTTTTACACTAATTTGTACAAAACTAAACATAGATTTATCTATATCAAATGATAACTATATAGAACAACAATATGATATTATCATTGTTGATGATCCATTTATAGATGATCATTTTAATTTGATTAAACAATATTCAAAAAGACTAGGTGCTATTACAAATCAAGACTTACCATTTGAAAAAGCAAAAGACTTTACTATACCTCGTCCATTTCTACCTTCAATTTTAGAAGAAATTTTATTAGAACAAATAGAAATTATCAAAGAAAAAGAACAAAAAGATAAAATACATGAAGCTACACATACAAAACAAACTATACATGAAGATGATGACGAAGAATTGATTAATTTAGCAAATCATGTAATCGATGATATTGAAGATAATCTTGAAGATGAATCTATAATCCATTATAAAAATCCAACTACTAATGAACTTAAAGATACTATTTTAGATACACAAGAGTTATCAAAATTACAAAATATGCTTGAATCAAATGATGAGTTTTTTAAAAAAATAAATATGTCTGCCCCTCAAGAACTATCAAAAGATGACTGGGTTGACTTAGCTGATATAATAGATAAAGCAATAGATGATGTAAAAGAGTATGAATTCGATGAACAAATCAGTGAAAACCCTTCACAAACTATTAAATTAGTTTTAAATCAATTTGCTATGAATGAATTAAGACCTCTTTTACAAAAATTAGATCAAAGTATTATTGACAATTTAGCAGATGGAAATGATATTCATCTACACTTACAATTAAAGGATTAGTTATATCTTTATTAAATAAAAAAGGTGCAATACTTGTAATCTCAGGACCTAGTGGATGTGGAAAATCATCTTTATTAAAAGAAGTTTATAAACAAATATCAAATTATTACTTCTCAATTTCTACTACAACTAGAGATATAAGAGAAGGTGAAAAAGATGGCGTAGACTATAACTTTGTATCAAAAGAACAATTTGAAACAGATATTATTGCAGGTAATTTTTTAGAATGGGCTGAAGTTCATGGTAATTATTATGGTACATCATTAAAGCCTATTATGAAAGCAGTTGATCAAGGTAAACTTGTAATATTTGATATTGATGTACAAGGTCATGATATAGTTAGAACTAAACTAGATTATCTTACAACATCTGTATTTATTACAACACCATCTTTAAAAGAGTTAGAAAATAGATTGAACAAAAGAGCAACTGATAGTAAAGATATAATTGAAAAAAGAATATCAAATTCAAAAATTGAGATTAAATCTTTAGATAAGTATGATTATTTTATTGTTAATGATGATTTGAAAACTGCAGCACAACAACTTACTTGTGTAGCTCATGCTACTATGTTAAAGTCTACAATACAAGATAAAGATAATTTGATTAAAAATTGGCTAAATTAAATTTAATTAATTCTATCATAACTTAAAGGCTCATCAAAAAAGTAACCTTGACAATAAGTTATATTTAACTCTTTTACACTATCGTATATCTCTTGAGAGCTTACAAACTCTGCTACAGTTGAGATACCAAATTTTCTTGTAAATTCTGCAATTGTTCCAACAATAATTTTATAATCATTATTTGTATCAATATGCTTTATTAAACTTGCATCAATTTTTACATAATCTATTTTAAGATTTACAAGCATGTTAAAATTTGAGTACCCTGCACCAAAATCATCAACTCCAACTTTACAACCTAACTCATTTACTAAAGAGATAAATCTTTGAACTGCATCAAAATCACCAATCTCTTCACTTTCTAGTATTTCAAATTCTAGTTTTGAAATTATATCTCTATTCTCTTCTAATAGTTTTATTATAAATTCTACAGTTTCACTTGAAGCAATGTCATCAAAAGAGATATTTACAGCAACTCTTTTATTTTTAGTTCTTATTAAGTGTAAAGCCTCTTTAATCATAACTTTTATCATATATTGATATAATTTTGCTTTTTTAGCAATCTCTAAAAATTTATATGGAGAAATAGCTGTACCATCTTCTTCTATATATCTAATTAGAGCTTCGTATTTATAAACTTCTTGAGTATTAGCATCAACAATTGGTTGAAAATATGCTTTAAACTTATCATTATCTAAAGCATTTTTAATTTTCTTAACCCATTTTATATTTTCTTCAAAAGATTGTTTAATATTAAATGATTCATCATAAATCATTATATTTTCAAATCTTTTTCTTGCATAATTTATCACTCTTTGTGTATGAACATAAGCATCGCTATTATCACTTTTTGATATACCAATTGTAATATTAATATCTACTTCATTTCCTTCAATATCCAAATACATTGTATGAACAATATCTGAAAAATCTTTACATTCATTTTTAAATTCTTGAATATCTTTATCATAATCTTTAACAACAATGGCAAATTTATCGGCTTCAACTCTATATAGATTATATTTATTAGAATCAAATGATTTTTTTAATTGTTTTGAGAAATTTTTTAATATTTTATCACCATTTAATTCACCATATAAATCATTGATAGTTGAAAACTTATCTATATTGATTAAGGCCATTAAATCTTTTGGTGTGGCATCAAGATCTTTTTTTAGTTTATTTCTATTGGCAAGACCTGTTAAATTATCTGTGTATAACTCTTTTAACTCATGGTAAAGTAAAGATTGACTCATCACTTGAAGAAGTCTTTTCATATCAACTGGCTTTAATACATATTTATCAACACCAAGATTAATAGCTTCTAGAAGATACTCAGTATTTGAAAAAGCAGTTGCTACAATTACTGGTACATTTGGATTTATTAGTTTAATTTGTTTAGTCATAGCTAAACCATTTAAGTTTGGCATATTTACATCAGTGATGATGATATCTATATCATCTTTATATTTTTTAAATAACTCAAGTCCCTCTTGTCCATCACAAGCAATGTGCTGAGTTTTTGTAAATCCTTGTAAAACATGTGAGGTCACTTCCCTTAAAGGCTTCTCATCTTCTACATATAATACTGTAATATTTTTTAACAATTCAACATTGTAATTTGCCATACCAATCCCCAAAATATATATATTATTTTGTATTTATACGATATAATAGCATATTAATACTAAAAAGGTTAAATTAATTTTGAATAATATAACAATATTAAACACAGGTGGTACTTTTAATAAAATATACGATCCAATTATTGGAAAACTGATTGTACCAAAGCATAATAAATCAATAAAAATAATTTTAAATAACTTTATAAAATCAAACAAAAAGCCTAAAATAAAGGGCTTAATCTTCAAAGACAGCTTAGAATTTACAACTAAAGATAGAGATAAAATAATAAAAAGAATTTCCAAATCTAAATCAAATAAAATCATAATAATTCACGGAACTGATACTATAGATTTAACTGCAAAACATATACAAAAAAGAATAAATAATAAAATAATAATTTTAACAGGTGCAATGCAGCCATTTAGTATAGAACCTATTGAAGCTACTGCAAACTTATGTAGTGCTTATGGGTATATCCAATCATGTAATAAAAATGGCATATATATATCTATGAATGGACAAATACAACCATATAATAAAATCAAAAAAGATAGGATTGCTGGGGTATTTAAATGTCAATAGTAAAATGTACACATTGTCATTTGGAATTTGATGAAAAAGTTATGATAACCGAACCTGACAATCCAGGAGTATATTTTTGTTGTAATGGATGTCAAGGTGTTTATCATCTTCTAAAAGATGATGGTTTAGATAGTTTCTATGATAAAATGGGAAACAATACAATTGCTCCACCTTTAGAAGTTAGCGATGATAGTTCAAATTTTGATATGGAAAGCTTTAAACAAAGATATATAAAAACTACTCATGAAGGATTTTCTCAAATTGATCTTATTATAGAAGGTATTCATTGTGCGGCATGTATATGGCTAAATGAAAAAGTTTTACATGATACAGATGGAATTGTAGAAGCTAATATAAATTTTACAAATAATAAAGCCAAAATAGTTTGGGATGAAGATACTATAAAATTATCTTCGATAATTGATAAGATTAGAAGTATAGGTTACAATGCTTATCCATATGATCAAAGTGAAGGTGAAGTAAAATCAAAAAAACAAAGTAGAGATTATATGCTTCGTATGAGTATTGCAATTTTTTGTAGTATGAATATTATGATGATTGATGTTGCAAAATATACTGGTTTTTTTACTGGTATGAAAGAAGAAACTCTTCAACTTGTACATTTTGCAGAGTTTATATTTTCTACTCCTGTTTTATTTTTTAGTGGATGGATATTTTTCAAAGGTGCATACTTTGGCCTAAAAAACAAAATCATAAATATGGACTTTTTAGTTAGTGGTGGAGCAACTTTAACATATATTTATTCTTTATATATTTTATTTGGTGGTGTAGGAAATAGTTATTTTGACAGTGTTGCTATGATTATCACTTTTGTCTTAGTTGGAAAATATCTTGAGGTACTTGGTAAAAAAGGTGCTGTTGATACAATGGATAAGATAAAATCACAAATTCCACTAGAAGCCACAATTATCCAAGATGAAATTAAAAAAGTTGTACCTCTTGATCAAATAAATATTGGAGATATTATAGAAGTAAAAACAGGCGAAAAAGCAAGTGTAGATGGACAACTTATAACAAATAGCACAACATTTGATGAAAGTAATATCTCGGGAGAATCTTTGCCAGTTCTAAAAAAAGAGGGAGATATTATATATAGTGGGACAATCAATACTGGAAATGTTATACGATATAAAGCTACAAAAAATTATGCGAACTCTACACTAAATACAATTGTAACCTTACTTGAGGATTCTTTAGCATCCAAACCTGAAATTGAAAATACTACAAATGAATTATCAAAATATTTCTCTATTACTATATTAGTATTATCATTATTTAGTTTTATTGGGTGGTATTTATACAATGGTAGCTTTGAAAACTCATTGATTATAGCTATTAGTGTAATAGTAATTGCTTGTCCATGTGCATTGGCACTTGCTACTCCAATTGCATCACTAGTTGGGGTTAGTTGGTTGGCTCAAAAAGGATTACTCTTTAAAGAAGCGAAATTTATAGAAACTTTTGCAAAAGCTGATACGGTAGTATTAGATAAGACCGGAACTTTAACTTATGGTAAGTTAGATGTGGTCAAAGTATTCATTAAAGATATAAAACAAGAGGAACTAAATCTTTTATATAGCTTACTTGATAGTTCTACTCATCCAGTTAGTAAATCTGTAAAAGAGTATTTAGAAAAAAATTATACAAACTTAAAAAACTTACCACTTGAAGATATAGAACAAATACCTGCAATTGGATTAAAAGCAAAATATAAAAATCTAAATCTTTTTGGTGGTAAAATCACAGATGAAAAAGAATACGAATATACAACTTATAGCTTTAAAATTGAAAATAAAATTTTAGCAACATTTGAGCTTGAAGATCAAATAAAAGATGATGCCAAAGAACTTATGAACTACTTTAAACAAAATAATATCCAAACTATTATGCTAACTGGAGACAATCAAAAAGTAGCACAAAAAATAGCTTCTCAAATAGGAATTGATAAATTTGAAGCACAAATGACACCTATTGATAAAGCTGATTATATAAATACCCTAAAAGAAGAAAATAAAATAGTGGTGATGGTTGGTGATGGTATCAATGACGCACTAGCACTTAGTAGAAGTGATATAGCTATTGCTATGGGAAATGGTGCAGATATATCTATAGCAATTAGTGATGTTGTGATTTTAAATGATTCGCTAAAAGGCTTACAAGATAGTTTTTATATCTCTAAAAGAACATTTAATTTTATAAAACAAAATTTAACAATCTCACTTATATATAATATGATAACTATACCAATAGCAATAGCTGGATATGTTATACCACTAGTTGCTGCACTATCTATGAGTATTAGCTCACTTTTAGTTGTAGGAAATAGTATGAGAATTAAGCAAAAAGATAAAGGAAATAAATAGATGACAGGAATATTATGGTTGGAATTAACTGTAGGGATAATAGTAAGTTTTACACTACTTGGTATTTTTATATGGGCCATGAAACAAGGTCAATTTGATGATAGTAAAAAGATGATGGATGGACTTTTATTTGATAGTGTGGATGATCTAAATGATGCAATAAATCAAGAACAAAAAGTAAAAGAATTAAAAGCTAAAAAAGCACAAAAAAAGGGTGAGTAAAAATACTCACCCTAAATAAATATATAAAAATTAATTTATACTAATTATTTCATTGCAGCAATTTGTTTTGCTAAATCAGCGATGTCAGCGTCAGATAGTCTTGCAACTTGACCTTTCATAACACCTTTCATTGGTCCACCATAAGTTCCAGCTTTGTAACCTTTAAGTGCTTCTTCAGTTTTAGCAGCATCCCATCCAGCAATAATTGCAGATTTACCAAGTGCTTTTTTCTCAGCTTTAGCTCCGTGACATCCTGCACATGGTGCATAGTTAGCTGCCATCATTGTAGCCGCTGCGAATAGTGTTCCTAATACGATTTTTTTCATGTTTTCTCCTTGAGTTTTGTTTTAAACAGAGTAATTTTATCAAAATATACTTTAATTAAACTTATTATTGGTCAATAAATATATTACACGGTTACTAAAAGTAAATGTTATAGCAAATAAGATATAATGTTTTTATGAACAATGTTTTACAGATAGAAAACTTAAATTTTGGATATAAAAAAGACAAACTAATCTACAAAAATTTTAACTTAACTCTAAAAAAAGGGGAAGTTATAAGTATAGTTGGAGCTAGCGGAAGTGGTAAGTCAACTCTATTTGAACTAATCACATCAAACTTAAAACCACTAAATGGAAAGATAAAAACTCAAAGTCTAAGCTCAATATATCAAGACCCATATAGCTCATTTCATCCGTCATTTAGTATTTTAAATCAAATTAATGATGTAGTAGATAGCTTAGATGATATAGAAAATTTATGCGATAAAATATCACTAGATATAAATTTACTTGATAAAAAACCTCATCAACTAAGTGGTGGTCAACTTCAAAGATGCTCAATTTTAAGAGCATTGATGATGAAACCTGATTTGTTACTAGCTGATGAGCCTACAAGTGCATTGGATAATGTAATAGCAAGAGATGTTATGAAACTTTTAATCAAATTTTTACCTAATTTTGCTATATTACTTATAACACATGATGAACATCTAGCATCTTGGTGTAGTGATGATATTATATATTTAGATAAGGAAACAAACAATGACTAAAGCTTTGGTATTGATGAATATGGGTGGAGCTAGAAACAAAGCTGAACTAGAACTATTTTTAAGAAATATGTTCAATGATGAAAATATCTTAACTATAAAAAACAAATTTTTAAGAAATATTATAGCCTCATTTATCACACTTAGTCGAATAAATTCTGCATGGGAAAATTATGAACAAATAGGTGGAAAATCACCTATCAATGATCTAAGTGATGAGCTTGTAGAAAAACTGCAAAGTAGACTTAATGATATCTATGTAACACAAGCTATGAGATATACTCCGCCTTTTACAATAAAAGCTATAAGACAAATAAAACAACAAAAGATCAAAGATGTAATACTTCTTCCACTTTATCCTCAATATTCAACAACTACTACAAAATCTAGTCTTGATGAGTTTATAAATAATTGTGGTTCTAAGATGAATATAAAAATAATTGAGCCATTTTATAAAAACTTATCTTTTAATAATTGTATTATTGATGAGCTAAAAGCAAAATACAAACCAAATACTCATCTTATATTTTCAGCGCATGGATTACCACAAAAAATAGTTGATGCTGGTGATCCTTATGCTACACAAGTACAAGAACATGTAGAAATTTTAACAAAGTTAATTAATGAAAAAAATATAAACTTTGAATCAATAAATCTTGCTTATCAATCAAAAGTTGGTCCTATGAAATGGCTGGAACCTTCACTTGATGATATGATAGAAAACTTTAAAGACAAAAATGTACTAATCTACCCTATTAGCTTTATAATTGATAACAGTGAGACAACTTTTGAACTTGATATTGAGTACAAAGATATAGCAAAAGAGCTTGGAGTGGCATCTTATGATGTATGTAAATGTGTAAATAGCAGTGATAAATTTGTAGATACTATTTTGGAGCTTATAGATGAATGATGAGATTTTAAAACTTGCACACGATACTATACAATCATATCTTCAACCAACACAAGTGATCTCAAAAGAGAGTTTAAGCAAAAAATATCCACAATTTTCGCAAAAAGCAGCTGTATTTGTAACACTTAATTTAAATGGAAATTTAAGAGGATGTATTGGTTCTCTTGTAGCACATAGAGATCTATACGATGATATAGTTCACAATGCTACAAGTGCAGCTTTTAATGATCCAAGATTTGCCCCTCTTAGGCTTGAAGAGTTTAAAAATATTGATATAGAAGTTTCACTTCTAAGCCCTGCAATTCAACTACCATATGAAGATATAGATGATCTAAAATCAAAGATTAATATAGGACAAGATGGTGTAATTTTAAAGCAAGACTCTTATCAAGCTACATTTTTACCTCAGGTTTGGGAACAACTTCCTACTTTTGAGCAGTTTTTTGCACATCTTTGTAATAAAGCTGGTTTACAAACTTCTTGCTTACAAAATCATCCAAAAATATATACCTATAAGGTAGAAAAGATAAAATAATGCAATATTATAAAAAACAAAACGATAAATTAGTTTGTCTTCTTTGTTCACATTATTGTAAATTAAAACCAAATCAAACTGGAATTTGTGGAGTTAATAAAAATACAGGCTCTAAAATAGAATGCTTGGTATATGGATATATTGCGGCAATCAATATAGACCCAATAGAAAAAAAGCCTCTGTACCATGTACTGCCAAATACAAAAACTTTATCTTTTGGTACAGTTGGATGTAATTTTGCCTGTCCTTTTTGTCAAAATCATGGTATCTCTCAAGAGCATAATATAGATAAATCAAAATATTACACTCCACAAGAGTTAGTTAATCTAGCAATAAAACACAAGTGCGATAGTATCTCTTTTACATACAATGAACCAACAATATTTTACCCATTTGCAAAAGATGTGGCAACCCTTGCTCATAAACACAATCTAAAAACTATCTTTGTAAGTAATGGATTTGAAAGTAAAGAGATGATAGATGATATGAAAGGTGTAATTGATGCAGCTAATATTGATCTAAAAACTTTTAATAAAGATTACTATAAAAAAGAGTTAAAAGGTGATCTAGATACTATTTTACAAAATCTAAAGCAGTTCAAAAAAAATGGTATCCATATAGAGATCACAACTTTAATAATCCCAAGTAAAAATGACAGCACCAAAGAACTGGAACAAATAGCAAATTTTATAGCAAATGAACTTGATATTTATACCCCTTGGCATTTGAGTGCTTTTCATCCCGATTATAAACAGCTTGATCTACCAAGTACCACTGTAGATACATTGAATAAAGCCTATAATATAGGTAAAAATGCAGGATTAAAATATGTATATAGAGGAAATGCCAGATTACCAAATCCTACAAACTGTGCAAAATGTGGATATGAACTAATCAATAGAATCACCTATGAAGTAAAAACAAACAATCTTATAGCTGGAAATTTATGTCCAAAATGTTATACAAAACTGCAAGGAGTTTTTATGAGTAGTAGAAAAACAAGTGTAGCAGGAGCTTTTTATCCAGATCAATGTAGTGAAATAAAAAGATATATTGAGTACTTTACAACTGCTCTTGAAAATAGTGATTTTAAATCTAATATTGGTTTTGTACCAAAAGCTGTGATTGTTCCCCATGCAGGGTATATTTATAGTGGATTTACTGCAAATATATCCTATAATATGATTAAAAATATTAAACCAAAAAGATTTTTAGTTATTGGTCCATCTCATAAAATAGCTTTTGAGGGTGCTAGTATTAGTGTATATGATGATTATGAAACACCATGTGGAAAACTAAATATCGATAAAGCTTATGCAAAATCTATTATAAAAAAATATAAATTCTGTAATTTTTATGATCAAGTACATACTGAACACTCTACTGAAACACAAATGCCATTTTTAAAACACTATTTTAATGATATACCAATAGTTGAGCTTATATATGGCAAAGTTGATTATAACGATATATCAAAAATCATTGAAGAGGCTATAGCTGATGATACTTTTGTAGTAATAAGTACTGATCTTAGCCATTTTTATGATATTAAAAAAGCAAAAATATTGGATAATATCTGCCTTGAAGCTATAGATAAACTAGATATTGGTATATGGGGAAAGGGCTGTGAAGCGTGTGGAAGAGTAGGAGTAAAAGCTCTTATATCTTATGCAAACAAGTACAATCTAAACTCTAAGCTTTTAGATTACAGAACAAGTGCAGACCAAACAAAAGATAATACTAGTGTAGTTGGATACACTAGTGCTGTTATTGGATGATGAAGGTGTAAGAATAAATAAACAATATAGTTTATGTAACTAATGGTGACTGACACGGAATTTTAAACGCTCTCAAAAAGAAATGCAAGTCCACAGTTTTACCAAATATCTTCTTTATTTTTATTAGTTTTAAATACTCTTTTTTTAGTTTTTAGTTGCATTTTCTTTTTATATTGTTCATAACTAAGCTCTTCTAATTCATCTGATAAATTCATAAATTTATCAATTTGATCTAATCTATTTAATGCTCTTAATATTTGTACCATTTTTTCAAATGCAATTTGTCCAGATTGTTCTAATCTTTGTATAGCTTTTATTGATAATTCAGATTTATTAGCTAAATCTTTTTGACTTAAATTTTGTGATATTCTCTCTTGTTTAATTCTTGAGCCAATAAGTTTTATTATCTCATTATTCGTCATCAAAGCTATATTTGTAGTTATAGTTTTCAATTATAATTGCCTTTCATATACAGTATCAGTTATCTTTTTAACAAATTGATCTGAAGCACCATTTTTTAATAATTCATCTTTCAATTTTTCTCTAATTTCTAAAACTTCATCTATAATAGTTTTATACTCTTTTATATTAAAATCATTTGCTATATCTTTAAATATATTTATAGTTACTTCATCTCCTACAACACCATTAAAAGTAAGCTGATGATCACCTATAAATCTTCCACCTTGTTTGTATGCATATGTTATATCATATGCAGGTGCCAATCTCCAATCACCTTTTTTATCCATTATAAACGATATATTTTTTTCATGATCATCATGATTTCTAAATAAAAAATTAAAAATCATTCTTTTATACATATCAATTTTATCTACAGATGGTACATTTAACATAACTAATATTCTAAAAACATCTGTATAATCTACTGTTCTTGGTATATGAAAATCACTATGAATCATACCATGCAAAGTATGTACATGCATTTTTTTATTATCATTGTTATCAAATCGTTTTATAACATAATGATTTTCATTTGTTAAAGTATTAAATGGTACATTTATACCTATTTTTGAAGCTAATTTCATATATACATATTCTGTAATAAGCATATTGGCATCACTACCCTCTTCTCCCGTATTAAACTTAATAATAGCATTAAAATATCCATCTTTTAATGCTACATTTCTTTTACCAATATATATTAAAGAATCTTTATCTTTAAATCCAATCAGAGCTTTTGTTTTAGCTCCACCTGCAGGTGATGCTGATTTTAATAAACTATATAAAATATCTGAAGATGCATAATCATCATTATAAATATCTTTTTTTATAATTTTTTTCATATCATCATATAATTCATTAAGCTTTATTGTAAACTCTTTTGCTTCTTGATCATATGAAGATGGTTCATAAGTAATAGCCCCTAAAGTATTATTTCCTAAAAACAATAATCTATCAATAGTATTTGGCTCTAAAGATTTACTAGCAAAATATCTATTCATCACACCTTCACCGTAATGATCAGGTAAGGTATCATTAAATACTCCTGCTAAACCTTTTAAATCTTGTCTACTCGTATAATCATGTATTTTAATTGAACTTGCTAAATGAAGTGGAGATATCTCAAAAGGTATATTTGCATCTATATATGAGAATTTTAACTTATTATTTAAATAATACAATTCTCCAATTTTTTTACCCCAAATTAATACATCACATTTTATAGCCATTTTCAACCCTTAGTACTCATATATAAGTAGTATTATATTATTATAATTACTTAATGTCAATATATAAGTAGTATTACGATGAACAACTCAACTTAATATTATTAAACTTTTTTGGAGTTGGCTTAGCATAATGTCCAAACTCCTTATGCTCATCAAAAGGATTTTGAGCAATATTTAGCAAATCATTTACAAGTGAAAAATCTCCAGCTTCCGCTTTATCAATAGCTTCTTGAATTATATAGTTTTTTAATATATATTTTGGATTTATTTTATTTATATCTCTGGCTATATTTTCAAAATCTTTATCTTGAGAATCTCTAATAGTTTTATATTTATCAAGCCAATCTTGCATAACATCTGGATATCTACAAAGCTCAAAGATTTGGCTATCATCATTTGCACTCAATCGTCTAAAAAACAAATTATAATCAACCTCACACCCTTGAAGTATTTTTAATAGCTCTTTTATTAATGCACTGTTTGAATCTTTTGATATATTTATATCAAGTCCCAATCTTTTATTCATAAGCTCATAGTAGTATTTTTTATACAGATGTAAAAACAATCTTATATATTCATCTAATATCTCTTGATTTTTTACAAGTGGGGAAAAAGCTGTTGCAAGTGATGAGAGATTCCATTGTGCTATTAGTGGCTGATTTTCAAATGAATATCTTCCATGTTTATCAGTGTGATTACAAATAGTATCCATCTTAAAACTATCCATAAAAGCAAATGGACCATAATCAATAGTAACTGCTGCTACACTCATATTGTCTGTATTCATCACTCCATGCATAAAACCATATGACTGCCATTTTGCTAAAAGTGAAGCAGTATTATTTACTATCTCATAAAAAAGTTTTTCATATTTTTGCTCTTTTATATCCTCTAGATGGGGATAGTTTTGTTTTATTACAAAATTTGCAAGTTGTGTTAAATCCTCTAAACTCTCTTGAGTATAAAAATACTCAAATGTACCAATTCTTATCCATGATGGCGATAATCTTAAAACTATTGAACCAGTTTCTATCCCCATATCTCTATATACTATATGATTTGATCCTATTATTGCCAAAGCTCGTGTTGTAGGTATATTAAGACCATACATTGCTTCACTCATAAGATACTCTCTTATACTAGATCTTAATACTGCTCTTCCATCACCACTTCTTGAGTATTTTGTAATACCAATGCCTTTTAATTGCAAATGCCAATTATTAATACTTCCCAAATTTATAGCTCTTCCATCACCAAGTTGAGGGACAAAATAACCAAACTGATGACCAGCATACACCATAGAATATGGTTTAGAATCTTTTAGATGAAGTTGTCCATTTAGAAGCTTTACAATCTCTTGTTCATCTACATAATCTTGATTTAGTCCAATTAATTCTAGGGCTTTTTTATTTACACTTATAAGTTTTACATTGTTTAGGGGTTGGATATTTGAAAAGTCATAATATTTTGATTTAAATTCAAAATAATCATTTTGTACTTTTATATTTTTTAATTGTTGTTTATTCATTTAGTGATTATATGTTGTAAAGTTTAATATAGCCTTTGCAAAATTATGTAGAGTCTTTATTAAATCTCAGCTCAATAACCAACATAGCTATAAGTATCAAAAAAGCTCCAATTATTTGTCTAGTTGATAATATCTCATTTATTACAATATAGCTATAAAATGCGGCACTTACTGGCTCAACACTAAATATAATTGCTGTTTTGGTTGGTGTTGTAAATTTTTGCATATATGTTTGAACTAAAAATGCAATAAATGTGGCAATTACAGCTGTAACTATTACAGCTTTATAAAAAGCATATGTAAAATCTATATTAAATGTAACATCTTCTGTACCTAAAGAAAATAGTAAACTTAAAATACTTACAGTTGAAAGCTGAATAAATACTAGTAAAAACACATTATATTGTTTTGAATAAATCCCAGTAAATATAATATGCAGTGCAAAGAATAATGCACAAAGAAGTGTCAAAAATTCTCCAAATCCAAGAGTTACTCCATTACTATTTGTAAGTAAATAAAGTCCAACAATTGCTAAAACAGTTCCAACTATCGCCATTTGTCTAATTTTTTGTTTAAAAAATAAAAATAACAGTATAGGTACAAATATGACATAAAATCCTGTGATAAATGCAACAATAGAGCTTGTAGTATATATCAATGCAAATGTTTGAGTAGCATAACTTATAAACAATACCACACCTAAAACAACTCCAGATATAATAGTTTTTTTATCAAGATGACTTTTATATTTATATGCAACTAATCCCATAAGAATTGCAGCTAATCCAAATCTATAAAATAAAAAAGCATACACTGGTACATCATTTAATGCTTCTTGTACCATTAAAAATGTTACACCCCATGCAATTGCAACACATAGAAGTAACATATCAGCTCTAAATTCTTTAGATTTTACAAATTGCACTCAATCCCTTTACATAAATATTACATATTATTAAATTTAGTTATAATTATAGCCAAATCTAATATAGTTTGACCTATAATTGAATTTATGAGTAAAAATATTATTAGCATGAAAAATATCAATAAGTTTTATGACGACTTTCACGTACTCAAAGATATTAACTTTGAAGTAGCAAAAGGTGAGATAGTTGTTGTATGTGGTCCAAGTGGTAGTGGAAAATCTACTTTAATTCGTTGTATTAACGCACTTGAAGATATAGATGAAGGGGATATTATTGTTGATGGGTTAGATATTCATCAAAATAGTAAAAACCTAAAACAAATAAGAGCAGAAGTTGGAATGGTATTCCAACATTTTAACTTATTCCCACACTTAAGTATTTTGGAAAATATCACATTAGCACAAAATCTTGTAAAAAATAGGTCAAAACAAGAAGCGCGTGATATTGCTGTATCTTTACTCAAAAAAGTAAGACTTGAAGATAAAGCTGATGCTTATCCAGCAGATTTATCTGGTGGTCAAAAACAAAGAGTTGCTATTGCTAGATCACTTGCAATGAAACCAAAAGTGATGCTTTTTGATGAGCCAACTTCAGCACTTGATCCTGAAACAATTGGTGATGTATTAAGTGTTATGAAAGATCTTGCAAAAGAAAACTATACAATAGTATGTGTAACTCATGAGATGGGATTTGCAAAGGAAGTTGGTGATAGAATCATATTCATGGATGAAGGAAGAATAGTTGAGCAAAATACGCCAAATGAATTCTTTCATAATCCAAAAAGTGATAGAGCAAAACAATTTTTAAATGAGATTTTAACTCATTAATCTAAACAAAAAGGAAAAAATATGAAAAAACTAATGTTAGCATTTTTGATGCTTGTTACTGCAAATTTATTTGCAGCAGATATGAATTTATGGCAAAAATCAACTTTGAATCAAATTGTTCAAAGAGGTGAATTAAGAGTAGGTCTAGAACCTGGTTATATGCCTTTTGAGATGAAAGACAAAAAAGGAAATATCATAGGTTATGATGTAGATATGGCTAAAAAAATGGCTAAAGATATGGGTGTAAAACTTAAGCTTATACCAACAGCATGGGATGGTATTATTGCAGGACTTATCACTGAGAAATATGATATTATTATGTCTGGTATGACTATAACTCAAGCTAGAAATTTAAAAGTAAATTTTGCAAATCCTTATATTGTAGTTGGTCAAACAGTTATGATGAGAAAAGAATTAGCATCATCTATTAATTCAGCAAAAGACTTAGATAAACCAAATTTTACTATTGTAACAAAACTTGGAACTACAGGTGAAATTGCTACTAGAAAATTCTTCAAAAAAGCAAAAATCATTACTTTTGAAACTGAATCAGATGCAGCTTCTGAAGTATTAAGTGGAAAAGCTGATGCAATTGTATATGATCAACCATACAATGTATTATTTATGAGTAATAAAGGTAAAGGGAAATTAGTTCACTTAGATACTCCTCTTACATATGAACCTCTTGGTTGGGCTATTAGAAAAGGTGATCCTGATTTTCTTAACTGGTTAAATAACTTCTTAAGACAAATGAAAGAAGATAAAGTTGTAGGATTTAGTGATAAAATCTATAACAGATGGCTTGTTGATACAAAATGGTTAAAACGAGTTCAATAACAAATGAGTAAAAAAAAGCAATCATTTGCACAAAATAAACCTTTAGGGCATCTTATTGCCCTATTGTTTTATGTAGGAATTGGGTTTTTCTTCTATTTAGCTGCTGCTAATATGAACTATGTATGGAAATGGAACTCTGTACCAAAATACTTTATGTATGATGAAACTATCACTATAGAATCTCCTGCAGATGGAAAACTAGTATCTAAAGATGGTAAATATTATGTTAAAACACAAGATGAAAATATAATTATAGAAGACTTAGATAGTAGTTTTAAATTTGATTATACAATAGATGAAGATGTTTATGAGGGTGATTATATTGCCAAAAAAACAGTTACAAAAGATGGTCCAATTTTAAACGGATTAAAAACTACACTTAAGATATCCGCTTTAGCTGCACTTATTACTTTTGTAATTGGTACAGTCATTGCCTTAATGAAACTATCATCTTATGTATTTATGAGGGATATTGCTACAGTTTATATTACTATCATTAGAGGGACTCCTCTACTTGTACAAATATTTTTATTTTACTTTATAGTTGCAAATATATTTGATCTTGAAAGATTTGTAGCTGGGGTATTATCATTGGGGATATTCTTTGGTGCATATATGGCTGAGATTTTAAGAGGTGCAATTCAATCAATAGACAAAGGTCAACTTGAAGCTGCAAAATCTCTTGGTATTTCAAATTTTCAAGCTATGAGATATATTATATTACCTCAAGCTGTAAAAAGAGCATTACCTACGATTATTGGAGAGATGATAGCACTTGTAAAAGATTCATCTTTAGTTTCAGTTATATCTATTACAGATCTTACGAAAGTGGGTAAAGAGATAGTTGCAAATACATTCTCCCCATTTGAAACATGGATAGTAATAGCCCTACTTTACCTTACTATAACTTCTACACTTAGTTACATAGGACATATTATAGAAAAAAGAATGACAGCTAAAGGTGGCTTAAGCTAAAAATTATGTGGATTTAACTCAACTCTAATAGAGTTTGGGTACAATTCCACATGCCATTATCAAATCTCAATAAAGAACAACTCTCTGCTGCAACATGTCCAAAAGGACACAATCTAATAATAGCTAGTGCGGGAACTGGAAAAACATCTACAATCGTTGGACGAATCGCACACTTAATAAAAAAAGGTATTAAACCACATCAAATAATGCTTTTAACTTTTACAAATAAAGCAGCTGCAGAGATGATAGGAAGAGTTTCAACATTTTTTGGAAAAGAACTAGCAACACAAATCATGGCAGGAACTTTTCATAGTATTAGTTTCAAATTACTCAAACAACTTGGTGTAAAACTTACTTTAAAACAACCAAATGAATTAAAAACACTATTTAAATCAATTTATGAAAAAAGAGTATTTTATAATCGCAATGAAACATCACCTTATGATGGTGGATATTTATATGATCTTTACTCTTTATATCTAAATTCACACCATGATGAGTGTTTTACTCAATGGATGATTGATAGAAATGAAGAGCATGAGATATATTGTATGATATATGAAGATGTAATTAAAGAGTTTAATAATCTAAAAAAAGAGTATGGATATGTAAATTTTGATGATTTGTTAACTTTAATGCTTGAAACTTTACAAAAAGAAGATTTTATATTTGAAGAAGTATTAGTAGATGAATATCAAGACACAAATCCACTTCAAGGTAAACTACTTGATGCATTTAAACCAAAATCACTCTTTTGTGTAGGTGACTATGATCAAAGTATTTATGCTTTTAATGGAAGTGATATAGGTATAATTTCAACATTTGACCAAAGATACAAAAATGCAAGAATATTCACACTTAATAAAAATTATAGGTCAACAAAACCTATACTTGAATTAGCAACAAAAGTAATATCTCACAATGAAAGAATATATGAAAAAAATCTTGAAGTTGTAAGAAGTCAACATCATAATAAACCAAAGTTATTAGGCTTTGATATGCTATTTACTCAATATGAATATATAGCAAAAAATATAACTCAATCAAAAACTCCACACAATGAAATTGCAATCATATATAGAAATAACTCAACTGCAGATGGTATAGAAGTAAATTTAAGAGAATTTCAAATACCTGCAAAAAGAAAAGGTGGAATGAGTTTTTTTGATGCCAAAGAGGTAAAAGCTATACTTGATATTATGACTTTACTTATAAATAAAAATGATATGATGGCATTTATTCATCTAATTGAGTATGGAAAGAATATAGGGAAAGCTATATCAAAAGAGCTTTTTGATGCATTAATTCTTATAGGAGATGGAAATATATTTGATGGTTTATTCCATCCAGATGAAAGTATAAGAAATCCATATGAAAAAAAAGCTGTTAAAAATGTCCAACTTGGATTATTTGATGATTATATAGAATTAGGAAGCTTGGCTAAATTTAAAGATAGTGGATTTAATGAGCAGTTTTTAAGTAATCCATTTATAAAACATCCAAAATTAAATCGTGAAGGTGGAGAGTTTTTATATCAATTTTATCTACTACTTAAAGATTTAAATAGGGTAAAAAATCCAAAATCTTTAATAGAACATATTGCTAAATCACCTTTTTATACTCATATAAAAGAATCACTTGCAAATAAAAGAGCCACACAAAAAGATGGATCTATAAATCAAGAGGTATATAATAACTCCATAAATAAAATAAATAGAAAAGTAATCCTTTTAAAAAACCTTTCAAATCATTATACAGATATACATAAATTTATAAATTCTATGATCTTAGGTGGGGGAGAGATGAGTGAAGGTGAAGGGGTTAATCTGCTTTCTGTTCATGCTAGTAAAGGTTTAGAATTTACAGAGGTGTATGTAATAGATCTTATGGATGGAAGATTTCCAAATAGAAAACTTATGAGCAAAGGTGGAAGTTTGGAAGAGGAAAGAAGATTATTTTACGTGGCAGTTACAAGAGCCAAAGATATACTATATCTTAGCTTTGCAAAATATGATCAAATAAAAAAATTAAATTTTATTCATTCTCCATTTTTAGTTGAAGCTGGTCTAATCAAATAATGGAATTTTGATTATAAATTCTACACCTTTTAAAGTCTGACCTTCATACTCATATTCAATATTTATAGCAGTTATCTGTCCATTAAAATGTTTTAAAATAATCTCCTCACTCATATATAAGCCAATTCCTGTACCACTCGTTTGATGTTTTGTAGTAAAGTATGGATCAAAAATTTTATCAATAATTTTAGGAGGGATTCCTCCTGCACTATCTTTTATTTTTATTAATATATTATTATTTTCTTTTTCTACATTTATAAATATATATCTTTGTTCTATATCATTTATCATAGTTGCATCAATAGTATTTGAAATAATATTCATAAATACTTGAACTAATTCACTTTCAAACCCATCAGTTTTAAGTTCTGAATCTATATCTTTTATAATAATAAAATCTCTATTAGTTAATTTTTTACCTATAATATCAAAAGTTTTAGCAAAACTTGAGTTTATACTAAATACTTCACGCTCAATTTGTGGTTTGAAAAAATTTCTAAAATCATCAATTGTATTTGAAAGATGCTGTGTAGTTTTAGTAATATTATCCATAGTAGACATTAATTCATCTTCATTTAGTATACCAAACTCTTTTTTTACTTTTATACCACTAGATTCTGTAGATATTACACTAAGTGGCTGTCTCCACTGATGTGCAATATTTTCAAGCATTTCTCCCATAGAAGCCATCTTAGCTTGTTGGTACATTATTCTATCTTGCTCTTTTATTTTATTTTGATTTTGTTTAATTTTCTTTGCCATTATATTTAATGAATTTTCTAGTTCTCCTATCTCATCATCAGAAGTAATATCCAATCTATAATCTAATTTTCCTTTTGCAAAATTAGATGCAGCAATTGTTAGTTTTTTTAATTTATCAGTTAGATAATTAGATAACCAAATTGCAATTAAAATTACAATTAATATCATTAAAATTGTATAAACAGATAATTGATTTATCAATGATTTTACATATGAATTAATTTCATTTTTATTTTTATCTAACATATTTTTCATATTTGTTGATTGAATATCTAAACTTTTTTGAATTTTCTCTTTACTTTTTAAAGCTGCACTATGAAAATCATCTACATTAGCCCCAATAGTTACAAAACCAAATCCTCTTTTTGTATTTCCATATTGTCCTGTGTAATATGGAATTGTAGCAGCTGTTGAAAGCTTCCATAGTTTACTCCAGTATATTATAAAAGAACCACTACCACCATCTTTTGTAAGCTGCATCCAACCTTCACATTGAGGTGCAAAATTTAAATATCTACAATCAAGTGCTATATTTCCATCAATTTTTAATTGCTCTAAATTTGGTTTTTTCTTTAATGACTGGTTTTCAAATTTTGGAATAGTTTTTAAAAACTGATTTAAATTAATATTTGATGTTTCTTTATATCTTTTTGCTAAATCAGCACTAATCCATCCAGGAACTCTTTGTCCTGTTTTTTCATCAAAGCCAACTATGAAATAATCTCTAGGATGTGAAATATTTCTACCTTCATAATCCCACATAAAAGCATAATTTCCATTACCTGCATTTGATATATCCACTTTTAAATCATCATTAATAGGATTGAATCTATCCGTAAGTTCCATAATATGATAATGATCCAAAGCCAAAGAGATATATCCTATTTTTTTATTATATTTAAATACAGGAGTAATAAATCTTATAATTGCTTCAAATCTTTTACCTTTAGGATTTTCAAGTCCTGCATATGCACTATTTTGTGGTTCAAATTTCATACCGATTTTTTCAACTTTTTGTTTTGAATAAACTCCAACTACATTTGACTTTTGATATGCACCAATAACATCAGATACATATATTTCACCCTCTTTTAAAATTTTGATTTCACTAAAATAATCTTCAGAATTTATATATGTATTTTTTCTTTGTTTTATATCTAATTTCTTAGGATTAATTTGTGAAATTTTATATTTTTCTATTCCATTTAAATCAAAAAATACAATCTCTTTATATTTTGGAAAAAATTTTGTTTTATATTGTTTGATCTCTCTTATTTTAAACTCTTTTTTATTATCTTCATTAAGTTTAATATTATTAGGTTTTATAATATTTAATTTTTCTTTTCTTTCCCATTTTTGAGTTTTATCATTAAATATATATTTTGGATCTACTTGCTGTTGTAATTTTTTTGTATTATAAAAATTTTCTAATATTTTTTGATTTAAATTTAATTTTGATAAAAATAATATATCATTATCTACACTTTTTAATAAGTTTGCTACTTGATTTGCCACTTGAATTGTAAGTTTTTCTATAGACTCTTGAGACTTCTTATCCAATGAATTAATTGAATCAGATATAACCACTTTAGCTGTTTTCTCTAATATATTTTTATTTTCACTAAATACTTTTGTTGTATTTTGTATAAAAAACTGATTTAGTTTTTCTATACCTTGTAAAGAAAGAAATAATATCAATACTACAGGTAAAACTTTAATAATAATAAATAATATGATTAACTTAATTTTAATACTTAATGATTTCATATTAATCCTTACATAAATTATTATAACAAAATAAATATAAAAATATAAAAGCTTTATAAATTAATATTACTTCAGCAATTTTAAGACTTATTTTTGATATAATCGCGACTATAAAGAATAGCTAGGATATAAATATGAGCAATAAATATGAACCAAAAAATGTAGAAGATAACTATTATAAAATATGGGAAGATAGAGGTTATTTTGAGATTGATGGAAATAAATCAATTCAAGAAGATGGAAAAACATTCTCTCTTATGATGCCACCACCAAATGTAACAGGAAGTTTACATATTGGTCATGCCCTTACATTTACTTTACAAGATATAATCACTAGATATAAAAGAATGGATGGATATAAAACTCTATGGCAACCAGGAACTGATCATGCTGGAATTGCAACTCAAAATGTTGTAGAGAAACAACTTTTAAGTGAAGGCACTACAAAAGAAGAAATAGGAAGAGAAGAATTTTTAAAACGAGCTTGGAAACAAAAAGAAACATCTGGTGGAAATATAGTACACCAAATGAGAAAGCTAGGTGTTACTCCAGCTTGGAAGCGTGAACGGTTTACTATGGATGAAGGCCTTCAAGAAGCAGTAAAAGAAGCCTTTGTATCACTTTATAATGATGGATATATTACACAAAACAACTATATGGTAAACTGGTGTACACATGATGGAGCCTTAAGTGATATAGAAGTAGAACATGAAGAAATCAATGGTAACTTCTACACTATGATATACAAATTTGCTGATGGTAGTGGAGAACTTGAAGTTGCTACAACAAGACCTGAAACATATTTTGGAGATACAGCTATTATGGTTCATCCAAATGATGAGCGATACAAAGATATAGTTGGAAAAGAAGTATTATTACCACTTACAAATCGTAAAATCAAAGTTATTACAGATGAACATGTAGATATGGAATTTGGAACAGGTGTAGTTAAAGTAACTCCTGCACATGATCAAAATGACTACGAAGTTGGAAAAAGACATGATCTAGAGTTTATTAAAGTATTTGATGAAAAAGGTATCTTAAATGACTATGCAGGTGAATTTGCAGGTCTTGAGAGACTTGAAGCCAGACCTAAAATTGTAAAAAAACTACAAGAGGAAGGGTTTTTAACAGATATAAAAGAGCATCTTCATCAAGTAGGACACTGTTACAGATGTAAAAATATAGTTGAACCTTTTATCTCACAACAATGGTTCTTAAGTGAAAAAATAGCAAAAAACTCAATAGAAAAAACAAAAGCTAATAACAACTTTCATCCAGCTCACTGGATCAATTCATATACAGCATGGATGGATGAACTAAGACCTTGGTGTATCTCTCGTCAACTTTGGTGGGGGCATAGAATCCCTGTATTTACTTGTGATGATTGTAATCATCAATGGGCTGATAAAGCAGATACTCCAGAATCTTGTCCAAAATGTGCTAGTAAGAATTATACTCAAGATCCAGATGTACTTGATACTTGGTTTAGTAGTGCCTTATGGGCTATGAGTCCTCTTGGGTGGGGAAATAATGGTAAACTAAAAGAATTATATAATGATACTGATATGGATGATTTTTATCCAAACTCATTATTGATTACTGGATTTGATATTATGTTTTTCTGGGTTGCTAGAATGATGATGATGGGTGATCATTTTCAAAAAGAGTTACCATTTAAAGATATCTATATGCACGCTCTTGTTAGAGATGAAAAAGGTGCAAAAATGTCTAAATCTAAAGGAAATGTAATAGATCCTCTTGATATGGTTGAAGCACATAGTGCTGATATTATTAGATTTACATTAGCCTTTCTTGCAGTTCAAGGAAGAGATATTAAACTAGGTGAAAAATCACTTGAACAGTTTAGAAACTTTACAAATAAACTATACAATGCATCTAACTTTTTACAATTAAATGTAGATAAATTTGATGACCTTAAAGATATAAATATTACTACACCACTTGGGGTATATATGCAAAGTAGATTAAGTGATGCAGTGGATGATATTAGAGTTGCTCTTGAAACATTCAAGTTCAACGAAGCAGCATCTATTTTATATAAATTTGTATGGAATGAATTTTGTGACTGGGGTATTGAGTATTCAAAAGCTTCAAAAGAATCAATACCTGAACTTGGAGCAATATTTAAAGAAACTTTAAAAATGATCTCTCCATTTATGCCATTTATTGCAGATCATCTATATCATAAACTAAGTGGAACAACTCTTGAAGATGGTGATTCACTTATGATTATGAATTTTCCAAAAGATATTACAAAAGATCAAAAAACAGAAGATATGTTTGCAATAATTGAAGAAGCAATTACAGCTATTAGAAGAGCAAAAGTTATCATTGATATGGGAAATAGTAAAATTGAAAAAGCCTATATAAAATTAGATACAAATATTGATACAAATATAGCTAAACCATTTATTCAAAAACTTGCAAAAGTAGAAGATGTAGAGTTTGTAACTTCAAAAGTAGAAAATAGTATAACTGATGTTAGTGACAATCTTGAAGTATACCTTCCAACTAGCCAAATTGATATGACACCAATTATAAATAAACTTACTCGTCAAAAAGAGAAACTTCAAAAAGAGATAGATAAACTAAATGGTATGTTATCAAATGAAAGATTTGTAGCAAATGCACCAGAACATGTAATTACTGAAAATAAAAAAGGGCTAGAAACCGCTAATGAAAAATTGGCAAAAGTTCAAGCAGAACTAGATACTCTTAGTTAATAAATTCTGCACCACTTAAATTTCCTTAAGTGGTGCAGAGAAATAATACCCTTGATATTCATCAATTTCAAGATCGTATAATATATCAAATACTTCTTTATTGTGTACATACTCTGCTATTACTTTAATATCTAATTCATGACAAAATGCAACAATTGATTTTACCATAGCAAAAGACTCTTTACTAGTATTGATATTTTTTATAAATTCACCATCTATTTTTACATAATCTGGTTTTACATACAACACATGAGATAAATTAGAATGTCCCGTTCCAAAATCATCTATAGCTATTTTTACACCATAAGATCTAAACTTATTTAAAAAATCATCCATAATTTCATAGTTTCTAATTGCACTTGTTTCAAGTATCTCAATTACTAGATTTGTAGCTACTTTTGGATTCGCAAGAATATGTTTTTCTAAATCACTAATTAATGTAAAATTATAAATATCATCATAAGAGATATTTATAGAAAAGTCTTTATTATTATTTTTCATTTTTTTGAATGTTTCATCAAATATAATTTGAGCAAGCTGATTATACCTTTTAGTTCTAATTGCTTCATCCATAAAATGTATAGGAGATATTTCAATATCTTTATTTTTATCATCTAAACTTTTTATACGCATTAAAACTTCATATTTAATAATCTCTTGATTCTTATTAACAATTGGTTGAAATACAGGATAAACATTATTATCATCAATAGCTTTATCAATTTGTTTATTTATTTTTATTGATTGTTCTAAACAATTTGTTAAATCAAGGGTACTATTATAAGTTTGAAACCACAGTTTATTTCTTTTTGCATGTCTTAGTGCCATATCAACTGTTGATATTGGTTCATCTTGCCCTACAGATACACCTATAGTTACTCCAATCTCTATATAATTATCAATACTTGATATATAAAATTTTTCTTTTTTGATTAATTTTTTAATTTTTTCTAGATCATTATAATAACTATCTATACAAGAAAAATCTGTTATATCACATAAAGCAAATTCATCTGCATAAATTCGATAAAATTTATAATTTCCATAAAGATTTAAAGCTTTTAAAAAATCAGCAAATTGCTTTAAAACATTATTACCAACCTCAAATCCATATAGATTATTAATACTTTGAAAATCATCTATATTAATCAAAAACAATACAATAAAATTATCTTTAAAGTTTTTTATCTCTTTATTTAATGCATTATAATTCCCTAATTGAGTTAAACTATCTTTTAGTAATTGAGATTTAATTTCTTTTGTTCTTTTTTTTACTTCAAGTTCTAAAGTATTATTTAGTATTTCTAAATCTTTTTTTGCAGTAATATCTTCTCTAATTGCGTAATAACCACAAATTTCATTATCAACAAAATTTGGTTCAATATGTGCTTTTACCCAATAATATGTTCCATCTTTACGAAGATTTTTTATCTCACCAACCCATTCTTTACCAGATTTAATAGTTTCCCACAAATCTTTAAAAATATTTTTTGGCATATCTGGATGTCTTACTATATTGTGGGGTTTACCTAATAACTCCTCTTTTTTATAACCTGATATTTTGCAATATGCTTCACTTGCATATACAATAATACCCTTATTATTAGTTTGTGAAGCAATAATATATTTATCAAATTTTTCTAATAAATTTTCCTTTTCTAAATTAAATTGCATAACATATCCTTATATGTATATACTATCTTATTATTTTAGAAATTCAACTTAAGTATATTATAAAATTATTTTTATCATTCTCAAATACATAATCAAATTTAAATTGATGAATATTTATAATCTCATTTACTATATATAATCCGAGTCCAAATCCTTGTGAATTCTTTTTTTCTTGAGAAAATGGCTGTAAATAATACTCAAGTGGTTGTTTTAATTTTTCACCATATGAAGAAATTATAATTTTCTTATTTGTACATTTTACTTCTATAGGTATACTTGTACCATATTTTAAAGCATTATCAATTAAGTTCTTTATAACTATAGTAAATAATTCAATATTTACTATTAAATCAATAGAACAATTCTCTTCTTTCATCTCATCTTTATGTAAATATAATTGTTTTTTTATCTTATCTAGTATTTCACTAAATTCGACTTTTTTCTTTACAACAGTATGATTAATCATTGATATTTTTTCTATATTTGCTAAAGTTGAAATTAATTCATTCATTTGTTCAAATGTATTTACTAGTAATTCTTGATCTTTTTGGTTATTTGTTTCAATCATATTAGCTAAAATCATCCCTTTTGCAACTGGAGTTTTTAATTCATGCATCATATTTCTCATAAATAAATTTCGTGAATTTATAAGATGATTTATATTTTCAATAGCTTCATTAAAGCTTCTTGAGATCTGCCCTATTTCATCTTTTGATGTAACTAATTGAGATACATGTAAATCACCTTGTGAAAAATCTAGAATAGCTTTATGTAATTTTTTTAAAGGGCGTAGTTTTTTAATTAACATCCAATAAAATACTATTAATATTATACAAATCATAAGTAATAATGCAATTGCAATACTAGCACTATAAGATCGTTTTTGAACATCTTTTAACATAAGATTAAAACGACCCTGCTGAACATAAATATAATTATTTAAATATAAAGAGAATATTCTTATTCTTGTCCCATTTGATTCTTTTTTATATATTGTTTTTGCATCATTTAAAATTTCAAGTTTTAATTCATCCTCTTCTATTGGACTTACTTCAAATTTCTCGTATAATTGAGTCCATTGTTCATCACTACTTAAATAATCAAATCCACTTAAAAAACCATTTGCTATAAGTTCATATCTTTCTTGTTGCTGAAGTTTATATTTTTTTATATCCATACGAATAAATAAACCAAAGGCTACAAAGATAGCTAAAAATACAAATATAAAAAGTATCCTAATAAATGTTAATATTGAGATATTTTTCATGAAATAAGCATATATCCAATTGATCTTATTGATTTTATATATTTTACACTTGGATCTATTTTGTGTAATTTTTGTCTTATTCTTGATATCATTACATCAATATTTTTCAATCCACTATCATCATCAATATGATCACTACTATAAATCATATCCTCTCTTGATACCACACCATTTTGTTTTTGAATTAAAAGTGCCAAAATATCAAATTCTGCCATAGTAAGATCTAATAATTTATTTTTAAAAAATATCTGTGCTTTTGTTTCATCATAGATAAATGTAGCTTCAGTTTTCTTATTTGAATTTGTATTACCTACACTTCTTCTTAAAATAGATTTTATTCTAGCTTCAAGTTCTCTTGGATTGTATGGTTTTGGCAAGTAGTCATCTGCACCCCGCTCTAGTCCTATAACTTTATCCAATATATCATCACGCGCAGATGATATAATTACAGGAATTGAAGATTTTTCTCTTATTTTATTAAGTAATTCTAGCCCATCCATATCAGGTAATGTTAAATCTAATATTAACAATTCATACTCATGTGTATCTAACATAGAAAGTCCCATATAAGCACTATCTACACTATTTACTTCAATATCATAAGAAGCTAGATAACGAGTGATAATATCAGCTAATTCTAAATCATCTTCAACCATCAACACTTTTATCATATTACTTCCTTATTTTATTACAAATGCTAAAGTTCGACCATATCTATCTACATATACTCTTTTAACTTTATTTTTATATTTTTTTATCGCTTTAGATAAATCTTCAATATCTTCAATTTGAGCATTTTCTATTTGTATTATAATATCTCCAGCTTGAAAACCAACTTTTTCAGCTTTACTTGCAGCCTCAACATCAAATATTAACACACCTTTTGTGCCCATAGCTATTTTATATTTTTTAGAATTATCAATATCAATATCACTTACATACAACCCATTTAAAATAGTTGTATTTTGATCTATTGTATTTACTATATCTCTTGAGGCTAATACTATATCAATAGTTATATCTTTTTTATCTCGTTCAATTGAAAAAGTAATTTTATCATTTGGTTTAAATGTACCAATTATTCTTTGCATATCAGCTGAATAATCAACTTTTTTTCCATTTACTGCATATATTAAATCACCTCTTCTTATGCCACTTTTTGCTGCAGGTGTATCTTTTGCAACATCAAGAACCAAACCACCTCTTTTATGTTTATAAACTTGTCGTAAATCTTTTGTAATATCTTCAACAGTAACTCCAAGATATCCTCTAGTTACTTTACCCTCTTTGACTAATGTTTTTACAATATTTTTTACCATAGAAATAGGAATAGCTAAACCAATACCATTATTTCCACCACTTCTAGTCATAATAGCACTATTTATACCTATCAATGCCCCTCGGCTATCAATTAAAGCACCACCTGAGTTTCCTGGATTTATTGAAGCATCTGTTTGAATAAAATTTTCATATCTATTTAATCCAATTTTATTTTTATTTAAAGCTGATACTATTCCTTGAGTTACAGTTTGTCCTATACCAAATGGATTTCCAATAGCAAATACTACATCACCAACCAAAAGTGATTTTGAACTTCCTACAGCAATTGGTTGAAGATTTTTTTCATCTATTTTAATTACTGCTATATCACTATCTTTATCTGATCCAATCAATGTAGCATTATACTCTTTTTCCTCTTTTCCGATTGTTACAATTATCTCTTGAGCATTTATTACCATATGAGCATTTGTAACTATATAACCATCTTTAGATAAAATCACACCTGAACCTAATGATTTTTGCAATCTGCTCTTAGGAATTTTATTGCCTAAACCTTTTCCAAAAAATTGTTTAAAGTAAGGATCATTAAATATCTTTTCCATACCTTTTGTTAGATTTTTTCTTTTTAATTTTATTGAAATATTTACAACTGAATGTACAGCATCTTTAATACTATTATTAAATGAAAGTATTTGATTTGAACTTGTGATATTTTTTCTTACAGGATTTTGATCAACCAGATTTAATTTTATTGTATTTGCAAATAAACTGCACTCAAGTAATATAAAAAATAAAGATAATTTTTTTAACACATATACTCCTATTAATCTATATAAAGTTAGATTTTACTCAAAATAGATTAATAGATTTTTTTCAATAGTTAACAAAAAGTTAATAGATTATTTAATCTTATTTATAAAACTATATAATACAGGTAAATATATAAGATTTAATACTGTTCCCCACAACAATCCAAATCCCAATGCAATAGCAATTGGCTGAAAAATTACAGCTTGACCAGCAGGAAAAAAGATTAATGTACTCATACCAATAAGAGTTGTAATTGTAGTAAGAACAATTGGTCTAAATCTCTTAGATGCTGCACTAAAAAGTTCATCAAGATTTTTTACTTTCTTTAAATATGTAAGCATAATAATACCATCATTTATAACAACTCCAGCAAGTCCCAATGCCCCTATCATAGATGCCATAGATAAATTTATACCTATTATTTTATGTCCAATTAATACTCCAAGTAGTGAAAAAGGTATAACACTCATAAGCATAAATGTTTCTCTAAAAGAGTTAAATAAATACAACATAGATAATAAAATTAAAACTAAAGCTAATGCTGATGCTGCTATCATATCATTTTTTAGTTCTTCATTCTTTTGAGCTTCTCCTTTAAATGACATTTTTACACCCATATCTTTAATCTTTTGAATTGTAGGTTTTAATATATCAAGTGCTTCAGATGCAGTTATAATAGCTGGATTTACATTTGCATAAAAATAAAAATCAGTTTCACCATCATCTTTTATAAGTTGCTCTAATGATTTTGTTTTTATTAAATCGCACACTTCATAAAGTCTTACTTGCGTACCATCTTTTAATGGAATTAAATTATTTTTAAATTCCTCAAAATTATCTTTATTTATACTTTGTATCTTAATATCAAGCATATTTGTTTCATCAAATGTAACCGCAGCTTTTTTTAAAAGATATAAATTAGATAAATATGATCCAACAGTAAACTCATCAAGTCCAAGTTTTTCACCATATTTATTTACTTTTATTTTTATTTCGTCTATACCAAACTTTACAGAATTACCTATATTTTTAATACCCTTAACATCTTTGAGTCCATTTTCAAGTAACTTTATAGACTGCATAATTTTATCAATATTATGATGACTTAAAGCAATTTTAACATCTGCTTTAATAGGTCCAACTTTTTTTTCTAATATCTCTAATTCTTGTAAATTAAATTTTGTTTTATAATCTTTTTTATCTAAAAAAGTTTGTAGATTTTTTGCAATATTTGCAGAATCCATTGTCCTAGTTCGTCCCGTTTCATCATAGTAAAAACTTAAATTTGGAGTTACATATTTATCAAACCAATTACTTGGTTTAACATCTTGTAATTCAATAGTCATATACATTACATAAGGAAATCTTTCTGTATTACTTCCAGTATCTCGTCTATATCCAGCCACACTATCAATTGATTTTATAAAAAATTTATCTCTTTGACCTATTAAATCTTTTTCGATACTTCTTATAATATCAAAAGAATGTTCTAGTGTAGAATTTTCATCTGCTTTAAATGATATTTTAATATCACTTGCATCAAATTTTGGAAACATTTGAAACTTAGATTGTTTTATTTGCATAAATGTTGCAATAGGAACTAAAACTATAAATAAAACTAAAAATGTTTTTTTCCAACGCATAAAAAAATGAATAATACTACTATATATTTTATTTACTCGTTCCCAAGATGTTACTTTTGCACCAACCTTTAAAGTATGAGCTGCATGTATAGGTAAAAATATAAATGACTCAATAAGTGAAGCTACTAATAATGCACTCAATGCAATAGGTATAAGCTTCATAACTTCACCCATAGTTCCACTTATCATAAGGGAAGGTAGAAATGCAAAAAGTGTAGTAAGAGAAGCTATAGTAACTGGTTTTACCATCTCACTAGCACCTTTTATTGCTGCTTCTTTTGGAGGTATTCCTTCTTCTATATGCTGTTGTATATTTTCACTTACAACTATTGCATCATC
>Ga0256837_1000289_pt1 | contig 44780 bp, 42 predicted proteins | sample 4562384metaG_FD_185976 | JGI IMG/M metagenome (GOLD analysis project Ga0256837, IMG submission 185976) | Hydrothermal vent microbial communities from Guaymas Basin, Mexico - 4561-384 | ecosystem: Environmental > Aquatic > Marine > Hydrothermal vents | place: Mexico: Guaymas Basin | collected... | reverse complement strand
TGCTATTTAATGAAAACCAAAAAAGTCGTGATTACGATAATGTAAAAGATCTATTTAGACCAGGTCATGCTGATTTTACATATTTTAATAAATATGGAATTAGAGATTATAGAGGTGGTGGAAGAAGTAGCGCTAGAGAAACATCTGCTAGAGTTGCAGCTGGAGCTATTGCTAAACTTATATTAAAAGAGCTTGATATTGATATTCAAAGTGGTATTTGTGCAATAGAAAATATAACTATATCAGAAGATCAATATGATTTTAACCACTCAAAAAATAGTGAAGTTTATTCATTAAATAAAAATTATGATGATAAATTTAAAGCTGCAATAGATAAAGCAAGAGAAGATCATGATAGTATAGGTGGTATTGTAGCAATTAAAGCTACAAATGTACCTGTTGGACTTGGTGAACCTATTTATTATAAACTTGATGCTATTTTAGCAAATGCTATGATGAGTATAAATGCAAGTAAAGCAGTTGAGATAGGAAATGGTATCGAATCTGTAAGATTAAAAGGTAGCCAAAACAATGACCAAATTACTAATGATGGTTTTAAAACAAATAATAGCGGTGGTATATTAGGTGGAATATCAAATGGTGATGATATTAATCTAAAAGTATATTTTAAACCAACTCCATCTATCTTTAAATCTCAAGATACTATTGATATTTTTAATCATGAATTAAAATGTGAACTAAAAGGTAGACATGATCCTTGTGTTGCAACTAGAGGAAGTGTTGTTGCTGAATCTATGATGGCGATAGTATTAGCAGATATGTTACTTTTAAATATGACAAGTAAAATTGAAAATATAAAAAAAGTATATAACAAATAGATTTTTTATAGAGGCAACTCTATAAAAAACTTAGCTCCATTATTTGTATTTTTAACATATAAATCACCATTTAAATGCTCTTTTACTATATCATAACTCATAGATAATCCAATACCTGTACCATCTTTTTGTTTTGTAGTAAAATCTTTATCAAATATTTTATCTATTATTTTTTCATCTATTCCACCAGCATTATCTTCAATACAAACAATACACTTATTCTCATATTTTTTTAAATTTATAATTAGTTTTTTATCTTTTATATTATTTGAGATAAATACATCTTTAGCATTTGTTATAATATTTATTAATACTTGTGCAAATTCACCTTTTATTAGATTTATTTTTAGATTTTCTTCATTTGTTGTTTTATTTTCAACAATTATATAATTTTGTGAAAAAACTGCATCTAATATTTTTAGTGTTGTTTTAATTTCATCTTGAATTATAACCTCTGATACAGAATTGTCTTTTTTTATATATGCTCTAAAAGTATCTATTGTTTGTGCTAAATACTGACCTTGTGATATTATATTATTTGCAAATTTTTCGAAAGATTTATCATCTAATATATCTAAGTCTTTATGTAGTATCATTGCACTTGCACTAGATGTTATCACACTTAAAGGTTGTCTCCATTGATGAGATATATTTGCTATCATATCTCCAAGTAGTGCCATCTTTTTTATATATTTGGCATTTTTTATCTCTTCATTTATTTTAGAAAATACTAAAATAATATCTTCTGTAGAACTATTTATATTATCAATTTTTATTATAAAATTTTTATTATATTTTAATAGATTATTTTTTATATCTTCTTCTATTATATTTTGTTTATTTGAATTTAAAATAATCACATCATATAAATCTTCTTTTGAAAAATTATTACTTAAAAAATTATTTAAATTATCTTTATTATCATATACATGGCTTTTCATGATTTTATTATATCATTGATTAACTATATATTAGCTATAATATTGTAATTTATAATAAGGGTTTAGTATGTGTGGAATTGTTGGATATATTGGAAATCAATCAGCAAATAAAATATTAATAGATGGATTAAAAGAGTTAGAATATAGAGGTTATGATAGTGCTGGAATTGCAGTACTTCAAAATGGAAATATAAATATACATAAAGCTTTAGGAAAAATTCATAACTTAGAAGAAAAATCAAATAAATGCTCACTATCTAATAATACTGAGTTTTCAATAGGAATTGGACATACAAGATGGGCTACACATGGTAAGCCAACTGAACTAAATGCACACCCACATATGGGCGAATATTCATATGTAGTACATAATGGTATTATTGAAAACTATAAAGAGTTAAAAGAGGAATTAATATCAAATGGGCATAAATTTGTATCTCAAACAGATACAGAAGTTATTGTTCATATGTTTGAATACTATTTCAATCAAAATAATAATGCACAAGAGTCTTTTGATCTTACTATTTCAAGACTAGAAGGTGCTTATTCTATACTACTTATAACAAAAAGTTGTGAAGATAAAATATTTTTTATGAAACATGGATCTCCAATGGCTGTTGCTAAAGGAAATATCGATGGTGAAATTTTATTTGCTTCAAGTGATGCTCCTTTAATTGGACTAGCAAAAGATGTTGTTTATTTAGAAGATGGTGTAAGTGGTGTTGCTTCTAAAGATGGCTTAAAGTTCTCAAGTGATGTAAAATGGGAAACTTTACCATTATCTAAACAATTTGCTCAAAAAGATGGTTTTAGATTTTTTATGGAAAAAGAGATCTATGAACAAAGTGATGTAGCTGTTGATTGTATGTTAGGACGAATAAACGATAAAGAGATAATATTTGATGAGTTTGATGCAAGTATAATTGATGGTATTAATGAGATTAAAATATGTGCTTGTGGTACTTCATACCATGCCGCATTAACTGCATCATATCTATTTGAAAGACAAACAAAAATAAGAACAAGTGTAGAAATAGCAAGTGAATTTAGATATAAAGATCCACTTCTTACACCTGATACATTATTTATCGTTATCTCTCAAAGTGGAGAAACTGCTGATACTCTAGAAGCTTTAAAAATGGCTAAAAATGCTGATCTTAAAACACTAGTAGTATGTAATGTTAATAACTCTTCTATGACTAGACTTGCAGATTATTCATTACTTACACGTGCAGGAATAGAAAAAGGTGTTGCTAGTACAAAAGCTTTCTCTACTCAAACTATTGTTTTATGGATGATGAGTTTATATTTTGCCAAACATAAAAATAATATATCAATAGAAGATTTAATAAATGAAATTAAAACATTAAGAACAATACCATCTTCACTTAAAGTATCAAACACTATTCATGAAAAATGTAAAAGATTAAGTAAACGATATCTTCATGGTCATGGATTCTTCTTTATAGGAAGAGATGTATTTTTCCCACTTGCCTTAGAAGGTGCGTTAAAGCTAAAAGAGATCTCATATTTACATGCGGAAGGTTATCCAAGTGGAGAGATGAAACATGGACCTATAGCTTTAGCTGATCCTGAGTTATTTACAATTGCTCTTATGCCAGAAAATTTACTATATGATAAAATTAAATCAAATGTAGAAGAGTTAAGTGCAAGAGATAGTACAATATGTGCTATAAGTCCAATAGATTTTGAACTTGCAGATGATTTTATAAAAACTAATAAATCAAATCACTATATGAATGAATTTTTTGAGATGTTAGTAGTATTACAAATTTTATCTATGGAGATCAGTGTAAGACTTGGAAATGATGTAGATATGCCAAGAAACTTAGCTAAGAGTGTAACAGTTGAATAAAGTTACACTATTAAGCATTAAAAGAAGATATACTTTTAGTTAAGCTCTTCTTTTTTATCATCACCTCTTATAAATTCAATTAAAAATACCATAAATATTCCTAAAATCAAAGATGTAATAAATGATACTATTACTATTAAACCTCGTTTAGGTTTTGTTTTATCTTTTATATAAGCAACTTCTGGTTCAGTTATTTTTCTTACATTATAATACTCACTAGCTTTTGATAAAACCTTTTTTTGCATTAGTGAGGATACCAATTGGCTAAGTTGAGTTTTTAATTCTATATCTTGAGTATTTGATAACTCTTCTTTATAGTATTTTAGTTTCTTTTCTAAATCTTGCATATCAAGTTTTTCTAACTGAGATGTTGTTTCTTTTAGATAAATTTCAAGTAACTCTTTCGCTAAAAATCTATCTTCTAGTGTTACACTAAGGGTAATTGAACCTGTTTTTTTATCTTGTGAAAAGTTAACTATACTTTGTAGTTGTTTTATTTTATTATAAACTTCATCTTCATGATTTATATTTTTTGATTCTTCATTTTTATGAAAAAAATCATAGATAGTTCTATTATTAGCAGCAAATACTAAATTTTTATCCATATTTTTCAATGATAATTTATTAATCAAATCATATTTTTCAATCAACATTTTATTAAATGTATTATTTTTAGAAATTGTACTCAAAGATGCAAAAGCATCCATAGAAGAGCCTCCCCCTAAACTAACCCCTGCCAAACCAGCTAAGGCTCCAAGTCCACCAAGACTTGCACCTTTACTTTGCTCTTGTGGTGTAAGTATCACTTCACTTTTATATGAATTTGGAATACTCATAGTATAAACAATAGTTAAAGAGGTAACAATAAAAGTAAATAATAAAATTTTATATTTGTGTTTAAATATTGTATTAAATAACTCTTTTAAATCTATTTCATCTTCTTCAATACAACTGTTATATTCTATATTGTTATTCATATTAAAGAGCTCCTACAACTGTAAGTGATGCTGCTGTTAATGCAAATTGATATAATATAGATGAGATATCTTTTGCTATTTGCATACCTGTATATGTTACAAGCTCTCTTGGTACAATAATTGTATCTCCTCTTCTTATCTTATAAGTGCTTGAATTTCCAAACCATCCATTATCAACTTTAGTTGCACTTCCATTTGCATGTACTATAAATATATTATCTTCATCTGCTCTTTGATTTAATCCACCAGTTGCCTTTATATAATCATAAACATTTGTACTTTTAAAAATAATTGATGTACTATTCATAATCTCACCAATCACTAATATCGTATCATTAAAAGATGGTATTGTTAAACTATCTTTATCTTTTAAAACAAGATTTGATGTAGAGTTTTCAAATGCTGTTAAATTTGAATCAAGATTTATTGAGATTCGTCCAATAGGTGCTAATTTTTCTGATTCTTTTGATAATGTATCAATCATATTAACTAAAGAAGCTGTATCAATTTTACTCTCACCTTGACCAATTCCAGCTGGTGCAGTAGTCATAGATATTGCTTTTTGTTTAAGTTCCAATATTGCTTGTTTCATTTTTGTTTGTTGTAGTTTTTTAATAGAATCTCTAGTAAACAATGCACCATCTAAAAATGCACTTTTTGTATATCCACCAGCTCTTTTTATAATATCACTTAATCTATCCCCTGATTGGATTACATAAGTACCTGGGAATTTAACTTCACCTTTTAATTCAATAGTTTTTCTATCTGTCCAATTTGGTATTGCATGCACTGTAATTTCATCATAATCTTGCAGTATAAATTTATCAAAATCTTTATTTTGAACTTTTAATATCTCTTTTTCTCGTTGATCATTTGAAATTTTATATCTTACTATTTCAACATGTTTAGTATAAGACTTTTCATTAAATCCACCAGAAAGCTTAATAGCATCTGATATTGTCATATTTTTATTTAATACATATTTCCCAGTATTATTAATCTGTCCATATATATTAATATAGCTAATTTTATTTTGTAAATAATAACTATATATCTTAATCTCATCATATGCACTTAATATATATTCATCATCTACGATTTTACTTTGCGGTAAAAAATCTTTTGTGTTATATGTAAGTACCTTAACAGTATATTTTTTACTAGGAAATTTAATACCTGCTTGATTTACAATATCTTTTACTTTTATATTATCATAGTATCTATACTCACCAGCATTTACAACAGGTGTACCTTCTATTTTAACATATGGAGTGACTATAGAATTAAACCTATTAAATATATATATTTTATCATTATCTTCTAATTTAATATCCTCTTTACCCTCTAAAATATTTTTTAGATTAAAACTTATAATTTTTGTTCTTAGATCGCTTGTTTGTCTTTTTATCATTGCATATGAGAATAATGTATTATCTAAAAATACACCTTTTATAGATAGTTTTGCTATTTGAGATCTTAAAAGTTTTGTTAAACTTTTATTTTTAGGTAACTCTTTTTCACCAGGTCTTACTACATTACCATATAGATATACACTCGTATTATGTATCTTATCTATTTTATAAACATATACTTTATCACCATCTTTTAATCTAAAATTTTTACTTTGATTAAGATTTACCTCAATTGTTTTATAATTTGAATGATTATCAAATCTTTTTACTATAAATCCAACTTTACTAGCACTTGACTTTATACCATTTGAATATCTTAATAGATCAGATAATTTTTCATATCTTTTTAATTCATATATAGCTTCATTATTTACCTCACCATATAAAGAAACTAAATTTTTAACTTTAGGAATAATAATTTTATCATTATTTTGTAATATGATATTTGTTGATTCATATCCATTTATTAATAAGTTATAAAAATCTATATGTGCTAATATTCTATTATCTCTTTTTACAATAACATCTCTTAAACTACCTGAATCTTTAACACCTTGAGCTAAAACTAATAAGTTTTTAACATCAGACATTGTTGTTATATTGTATAATCCAGGAGCTTTAACTGCCCCAACTAAATTTACTTGTATAGTTGAATTACTTTTAATACCAATACTTATATTTGAATTTGGATAAGTATTTTGTAATCTATTTGAGATATAAGATTTTAGAGTTTTAACTGTTTTTCCTAAAACTGAAATTGGTCCAATATTAGGTACTTCTATATCTCCATCTTCATTTATTTCAAGTAAAAAGTTTTTATTTTTTGCTCCATATATCCAGATACTTATAATATCATTTCTATTTACTATATATGAACTTGGTAATCCTGAAGAGTTATTTGAGATATTTTTATTTTTAAAAAAACTAGTACCAAATCTTTTTAATTTTTTATCATTTTTTATTGATTGATATTGAACAAGTTCCTCAAGTACTTCTTTGCTTTGCTTATATTGTAATGGATTTATATATGTTGTTTTTATTTTTGTATTTGTATTTTTTTCTATTGAAATATTATCATTTACTTTATCAGCTTGTAAATCTATATTATTATTTATATCAGTTATATATTCTTTTTTTTGATTCAATTTATTTTTATTTAAATTTATTTTTTGAAGAACTTGATCCTTACTAACTCCATTTTCACTCATAAGTTTTTGTGCTTGGGGAGTATCTAATAAACTTGGATTAGACTTAACAGCAGCGATTGCCTCTTCTTTTGACATTTGTGCGAACAGTGTACTTACTAGTATTGTAAATATAAATATAATTTTTAACATAAATTTCCTTTAAAAAAGTGATTATATCTAAATTTATGTTATATTTATATTATCTTAATCTAATATATTTTTAGAAATTCCCCATGAAATAAATGGTATTACTCTCATCATTGAACTAAGAGTTTTTTGAAACATTTCTAAATTCATTTTCGATATAGCTAATAATTTATTATTTGATATAAATTTTAATGAAATCTCATCATTATTAATATTTAAGGAAACAGAATCAAGTAGTATAGGATCTTTTATTTTTGTAAAATTAAGTGTATTTGTAGGTATAGACTTTTCCCATGTTGATTCTTTTTCATCTTTAACTTTTTTATCATTTCTTTTATTTGTTTTTAATTCTTCTTGATTATTATATAGTTTCTTAAAAAGTTCACCATTATTACAATAATTAATTAATATATTATCAAATGCATCAAGTAATTGTATTAACATCCTTCTTGTAACAAAAAAGTCTATTCTTTGATCGATATTAGTGTGATTTATAGTAAAAATTAATCTATCTTCTCTTTGATTGTATGAAAATGTAATATTTGTGATATTTATTATTTTATGATTAGTTTGCATTGTAGTCTTCTTTTAAATAAAAAGTGGCGCGGCTGACGAGACTCGAACTCGCGACCTCCTGCGTGACAGGCAGGCATTCTAACCAACTAAACTACAGCCGCACTTTTTATTAACATGGTGATCCCTAGGGGATTCGAACCCCTATGGTTGGAATGAAAATCCAAAATCCTAACCATTAGATGAAGGGACCATGGTGGTCGATACAAGACTCGAACTTGTGACATCTACCTTGTAAGGGTAGCGCTCTACCAACTGAGCTAATCGACCGTAAATGGTAATTTATAAAATATTAAAAGTTAAAAATAAATGAAATGGTGACTCGTGTTGGATTCGAACCAACGGCCACCTCCTTAAAAGGGAGATGCTCTACCGGCTGAGCTAACAAGTCACATAAATAGTGTAAAATAAAAAGTGGCGCGGCTGACGAGACTCGAACTCGCGACCTCCTGCGTGACAGGCAGGCATTCTAACCAACTAAACTACAGCCGCACTTTTTATTAACATGGTGATCCCTAGGGGATTCGAACCCCTATGGTTGGAATGAAAATCCAAAATCCTAACCATTAGATGAAGGGACCATGGTGGTCGATATAAGACTCGAACTTATGACATCTACCTTGTAAGGGTAGCGCTCTACCAACTGAGCTAATCGACCGTTAATTTACTTTTAACAATAAAATTTTAAATGGTGACTCGTGTTGGATTCGAACCAACGGCCACCTCCTTAAAAGGGAGATGCTCTACCGGCTGAGCTAACAAGTCATTTTCAATCTTTACAAGTTGCCTTGCTGATTGTGGGTGGAATTATATATAATTTTTTTATCTTTGTCAAGCTTTTTACGAATAAATTTTAAAATTTATCAAAAATAATTTCAAAAGCCCTAGAAGTAGCCTTATTTTGGATATCTATTCTACTACCAGTAAAAAAATATTTTTGAATATTTACATATCCACATGTTGATTTTATACCTATTACTACTGTTCCTACTGGTTTTTCTTTACTTCCACCTGTTGGTCCTGCAATTCCAGATACTGCAATTGCAATATTTGAATCAAACTTTTTTAATACTCCATCTAACATCTCATTAACTACTTGTATTGATACAACACCATTTTTTATCATAGTTTGTTTATTTACATTTAACTCTTGTTCTTTTATATCATTACAATATGTAACTACTGAACCTCTAAATATTGAAGATGATCCAGAAATAGCAGTAATTTTAGAAGCTATTAATCCACCTGTACACGATTCTGCACATGTTATTGTTTTATTACTATTTTTAAGTCTTTTTTGAAACTCTATCATTTTTTCTATATTCATAAAAGTATTTTATACTATATTTACTAAGTTTAAGATATAATCGCGGATATTTAATTAAGGATTACTAACAATGATAGATTACAAAGATTCATTATTATTACCAAAAACTGATTTTCCTATGAGAGGGAATCTTCCACAAAATGAACCAAAGAAATATAAACTTTGGGATGAACAAAAAGTTTATGACAAAATGAAAGTAAATAGAAAAGGTTGTGAATCTTTTACACTTCATGATGGACCTCCATATGCAAATGGAAACATACATATAGGACACGCTTTAAATAAAGTACTAAAAGATATTATTATTAAATATCACTATTTTGATGGTAAATCTGTTAGATTTACTCCAGGTTGGGATTGTCATGGTTTACCAATTGAGCAAAAAGTTGAAGAAAAAATTGGTGGGAAAAAGAAAAAAGAGTTACCAAAATCAAAACTTAGACAATTATGTAGAGATCATGCCACTAAATTTGTAAATATTCAAAAAGATGAATTTAAACAATTAGGGATAATCGCTGATTGGGAAAAACCATATTTAACAATGGACTTTAGATTTGAAGCAAACATATATAGAGAACTAATTGCAATTGCAAAACAAGGTTTACTTGTACAAAGATCTAAGCCAGTTTACTGGTCATGGGCAGCACAAACTGCTTTAGCAGAAGCAGAAGTTGAATATGAAAATAAAGTATCTCCTTCTATATATGTAGCATTTAAACTTGAAAATAGCTCTGATAGTGTTATTATATGGACAACTACTCCATGGACACTTCCAGCTAATAGTGGTATTGCACTTAATGGTGAAGAGACTTATGTAAAAACTAGTGATGGATTTATTGTTGCAAAAGCATTATATAACTTCTGTATAGAAAATGAAATTGTAAAAGGTGATATAGTTGAAGATATTAGTCCAAAAACTTTAGAAAATACATTTGCAATAAATCCATTAAATGGAAGAAAATCTAAAATTATTTTAGGTGAACATGTACTTATGGATAGTGGAACAGGTGCTGTTCATACTGCTCCTGGACATGGTGAAGATGATTATAAAGTTGGTTTAAAATATGATTTAGAAGTTATTATGCCAGTAGGTGCAAATGGAGCATATGATAATACAATTGTAAGAGAAAAACTTCTTCCAAATCCTGAAGAGTTTTTAAATGTAAATGTATTTAAAGCAAATGATAGAATACTTGAACTACTAGGTGATGCACTAATTAAAAGAGTAGATATAACTCACTCTTATCCACACTGTTGGAGAACACATAAACCACTAATTTTTAGAGCAACTAAACAATGGTTTATCTCTATAGATGAAGCTTATGGAAAAGAAAATAAAACATTAAGACAAAATGCACTTGATGCAATAAAAAACATCTCATTTTATCCTAAACATGGTGTAAATAGATTAAACTCAATGATTGAAGGGAGACCAGATTGGTGTATTTCAAGACAAAGAGATTGGGGTGTACCTATTGCATTCTTTAGAAATAAATTAACAGATGAGATTATTTACGATGAAAAAGTTTTAAACTATGTTGCTATGATCTTTGAGATGAAAGGTGCTGATGCTTGGTACGATATGAGTATTGAAGAGTTATTATATCCAGGTAGTGGATATAATCCTGAAGATTTAGAAAAAACTATGGATATTTTAGATGTGTGGTTTGATTCTGGTTCAACTCAAAATGCTGTATTAAGATCAAGAAACTATGATGCTGGAACATATCCTGCAGATATGTATTTAGAAGGTAGTGATCAACATAGAGGATGGTTCCAAAGTTCATTATTAACTTCATTAGCAAGTAGTGAAATTGCTCCTTATAAAAATATTTTAACTCACGGATTTACTGTTGATAGTAAAGGTGAAAAGATGTCTAAATCAAAAGGAAATGTAGTAGCTCCAGATAAAGTTATTAAGCAATATGGATCTGAGATACTTAGACTTTGGGTTGCTATGAGTGATTACCAAAATGATCTAAAAATATCTGATGAGATTTTAAAACAAATGAGTGAACAATATAGAAAAATAAGAAATACTATTAGATTCTTATTTGCAAATATCTCTGATTTAGATGAGATTAAAGATATATCTACATTTGGTGCTATGGATTTATGGATCATAAATAGAGCAAAAGAGGTATTTGATGGAATTGATGCTGATTTTAAAACTTACGACTATAGTAGAGGGATCAATAAATTAAATAACTTCTTAGTTGCAGATCTATCAAATATCTATCTTGATGTTTGTAAAGATAAATTATATTGTGATGCAAAAGATGGTGTTGCTAGACGAGCATCTCAAAGTGCAATGGCAATGATAGCAAAATCTTTAATTGGTACTTTAGCTCCAATTTTAACATATACTATGGATGAGCTATTAACTTATGCACCATCGTTTATAAAAGGTGATGCAAAAGATATTTTCGATTTTGAAAAATATTCATTAACAGAAGTAAAGTCTGATATAAATTCAGTTGTATTATTTGAAGCAAAAGAGAAATTTAATGAATCAATTGAAACATTAAAAAAAGATAAAAAAATAAAATCAACTTTAGAATTAGTAATATATACAGATTGCCCTGATATACTAAACCTTGATAGCACAATAGCTGAAGATCTATTTATTGTTTCAAAAGTTATAAAACATACTGAAGATGATGTTGTTGCATCTTTTGAAGTAGATGGCTCTAAGTTTGAAGTATATTATGCTTCAAAAGCTAAGTGTCCAAGATGTTGGAAATATAGAGCATCAAGCGAAGATTCACTTTGTAAAAGATGTGATGAAGTAGTAAACTAAATAGTTATGAATGAAGCAGTTAGTTTAACTTTTATTTTTCAAACTATTGGTGCTATATTAGTAGTATCAGCACTTGCTGTATTACTAATAAATAATAAAACAAAAAAATTAAAAAATAAAAAGGATTTTTAAAATGAGTATGCCATTTTCAGATGAAGATTTACAAGAACCAGTTGCAAATATAATAAAAACAAAAATAGCTCCTATGTTAGCACAAGATGGTGGAGCAATAGAGCTTCTAAAAGTAGAAGATGGAAAAGTTTATATACAACTTCAAGGAGCATGTGTAGGATGTGCTGCTAGTTCTAGTACTTTAAAATTTATTGTTGAAAAAAATCTAAAAGAATTAATCCATCCAGATATTCAAATAGTTAATGTTCTACCTGGAATGGAAAACGAAATATAGATGATTAATAAAGAGGATCTACTTCAAAAAGCTCATGGCTTTTTCTTAAGTGAACAATACGACAAGGCGTTGTTCTTATATTCTAGAGTATCATCTCTAGATCCTTCAAATAAAGAATACCAAATATATGCCCTATTTTGTGATCTATCTAGTGATAATAATGAAAAAGCTCAAGAGCTATTTGAAAAATTTTTAATATTAAAAGAAGATAATATCAATGAAGCTATAAAATATGTAGAAGATGAGATTGCAACATTTGATGGAGATAATGAACTTTTATTACAAATGATAGAAGATGTATCTATTCAAACAGTAGAATCTTTAGATGCTATAGATTATCAAGACTTTTTAAGATTAGAAAAAGATAGAGGCTCATTTAAAAGAGCCTATGAAGATATAATGTACTCTACAAAAGTTTCTATAACTAAAAAAGAAGATTTAGTAGACTTTATAAATAAACTTATTGAACATGGATTTAACAGTACTGCATATACATATTTAGATGGATTTAATGAAGTGTTTTCTTATGATAAAGATTTAACAGATTTATATGAAAAATTAGAAAGTAAAAAAATTGAAAATAAACACAAATAATTTAAAATTTACAGATAATACAAATGAACTAGATGAGAACACTATATTTGTAAGTTCAAAACAAAATGAACAATATCTAAGTAATGTTCCAAGTACAAACAAAATAATTCAAGATAAACAATTAAAAGATTATTTTGATTTTTCAAAAATCAAAGTAGTTGGAATAACTGGAACAAATGGTAAAACAACAACTGCTGCTGCTATATATTCAATACTACTTGATATGGGATATAATGTAGCTTTTCAAGGTACACGTGGTTTATTTATAAATGAAGATAAAGTAAAAGATTACTCTTTAACAACTCCTGTTCAATTAGAAATATTTGCAAATATTCAACTAGCTTTAAATTATGAATGTGATTTTTTTATTATGGAAGTTAGTTCTCATGCTATTGTTCAAAATAGAATTTGTGGTATTGATTTTGCATTAAAAGTACATACAAATATTACAAGAGATCATTTAGATTATCATAAAACAATAGAAGAATACATAAATGTTAAAAACTCATTTTTCAATGATGATAGCGTTAAACTAATAAACAAAGATGATAAACTTGTAAAGTATAAACTAAAAAATGCTTTCTCTTATGGACTAGATAATCCTGCAACTTATAAAGTTCAAGCATTTACATTTAAAAATGGAACAACTGTTGCTTTACAGTATTTTGGTGAAATGTATAGTTTTACTAGTGATCTAAGGGGAACATTTAATGTTTATAATCTAACTGCAGCTGTTGCATCTATACATATCCTTACAAAAAAATCTTTACAAGGTATATGTGATAAAGTGGATAACTTTGCAGGAGTAGCTGGAAGAATGCAAACAATATCTTATGAACCATATGTAATTGTGGATTTTGCCCATACTCCAGATGGTATGAAAAGTGTATTTGATAGCTTTAAAGATAAAGATATCATATGTGTATTTGGAGCTGGTGGAAATAGAGATAAAGAAAAAAGAAAAATAATGGGTAAAGTTGCAAATGAGTATTGTTCAAAAATAATACTAACAAGTGATAATCCTAGATTTGAAGATCCAGATTTAATTATTGAAGATATAAAAAGTGGAATAAGGGATCAATCAAAAATTTCTATAAATGTGAATAGAAAAGAAGCAATTAAAGAAGCTATAAATGCAACAAATAGTAACAGTGTAGTTCTGGTACTAGGAAAAGGTGATGAGACTCATCAAATAATCTATGATAAAATGTTACAATTTAACGACAAATTAATTATAGAAGAAATCATAAATGAGTATAAATAAAAAACTTTTAAGCTTTATAGCTATAGTACTTGCAGTTGTTACTATTGCAAGTGCTTTAATTTTCACATATAGTTTTAAATCATATAGCGTTAAAATGGCAACAAGTGAGGCTATTAGCATAGCACAAAATGTAAGAGATGCATTAACATCTCAAATGATAAATGGTACTATAGACAAAAGAGATGACTATCTAGAAAAAATCAAAAAACATCAAAATGTTGAAAACTTTCATCTATTAAGAAGTCAAATAGTAATTGATCAATATGGCAAAGGTTTTAATAGTGAATCTAAAATATCAAATATAGAAAAAGATGTTTTAAAGACGAAACAAATACAAACCAAACTTATAGAAACGTATGATAAAGTACTATTAAAGATATCTATACCTTATATAGCAACTTCAGCTGAAAAACCAAATTGTATGCAATGTCACAATGCAAAAGAAGGTGATGTATTAGGCGCTCTTAGTATGGATATTGATATTTCAGATATTAGAGATGAAAATATTATTATTTTAATTAAAATATTTTTATCAGTATTGCTAATCACAATAATATCATTATATACAATAAGAAAATTTACAAAACCTTATACAAAATTATTTCATGATTTAGAAGAATCTATATCTTGTGCCTATAAGGGTGATTTTACTTATAAAATTGCCACTGATTTAAAAAATGAAGGTGCAATAATTGCTAATCAATTAAATGAGTTAAATGAGTTATATAAATTTAAAAGAACAATTGAATTAGATGAAAATAAAAATGAAATTTATAATAGGCTAATTCATATATTACATAAAAAATTTAAAATAGAAAATTTTATTTTATTTGAAATAAATACAGCTAAAAAGAAAAGTAAACTATTATATAATAGTACAAATAATGAACCTTTTCATGAAGACCCAAATAAATGTAGAGCATTTAGAACAAATAATAATGTGTTTTCTAGTGATTTTGAAGATATATGTTTAAATTGTGATCAAAAAACAAAATTTTATATGTGTTATAATTTTAAAATTGATGAAGAATACTCTTTAGTATTACATATACAATCAAATACACAAGATAATTTAGAACTAATTAAAAAAGATATGCCTGTAATTGAAAATTACTTAGATATGGCAAAACCTGTAATTGAGAGTAAAATACTTTTAAATATGTTAAAAGATACAACATTAAAAGATCCAATGACAACACTATATAATAGAAGATTTCTTGACGAACTAATAAATTCAAATATCTCATCAAGGGTAAAAGATGGTGCTATGCATTCTTTATTGATGGTGGATATTGACTTTTTTAAAGAGGTAAATGATACTTATGGTCACGATATTGGAGATGAAGTTATTAAAAGACTAGCTATTATTATGAGAAAAAATGTAAGAGACTCAGATATGCCTGTTAGATATGGTGGAGAAGAATTTATTATTTTACTAATTAATACAACTTTAGAAAAAACATTATCAATAGCAAAAAAAATAAAAGAGGATTTCTCAAAAGAGGAGTTTGTTTGTGATAAAGAGATATTTACTAAAACTGTAAGTATAGGAATATCTGTATATCCAGATGATGCAAATAGCCTTATAAAAGCTATAAAATTTGCAGATGAAGCACTTTATGTAGCTAAAAATACAGGTAGAAATAAGATTATAAAATATGAAAAAAAAGAAATTTAATATTTATTAATTATTAACTATTAGATTTTAAGTAAGTTTAAGTAATCTCAGATAAAATTCAAAAAAAAATTAAGGAAATTAGTAATGCAAATGCCAACTATACCACAACCAACATACCAAATATTTAAATGTGAACAAAGTTCACCTCCTGGTATGCCAAAACCATCATGTGTAAACGATGATACAAGAGGTCTATTTAATTATATAGGTCAAAGTTTAATGCAAAAAGGTCTTATGGGTCCTGTTCAATTAATTAGAACTTCATGTCTAGGTAGATGTCAACAAGGTCCTGTGATGTTAGTTGTAGGTCAAAATGAAAGATTTATGTATACAAGATTAAATGAAGCTGCTATTGATAGAATCTTAGATGAGCATATTAAAGGTGGAAACCCAGTAACTGAATTTTTAATTGAAGAACAATTCTGGGGTGAACCAGCTAAACTTAGCTAAAAATTAGGATTATTTATGAATATCGATATGCTATATAGCAAAATACATAGAGCAACTGTAAGTGATGCTAATTTAAATTATGTTGGATCTATAACAATAGATGAAGACTTATTAGATGCATCAAAACTTAGAGTTGGACAAAAAGTTGAAATTGTAAATGTAAATAATGGCGAAAGATTTGCTACTTATACTATAAAAGGTAAAAGAGGTAGTAAAGAGATATGTCTAAATGGTGCAGCTGCAAGAAAAGTTGAAATAGGTGATAAAATTATTATTATCGCTTATGGTTCTTACAATGAAAAAGAGTTAGAAAACTATTCACCAGTTGTTGTTCATGTAGATGATCAAAATAATATTACAGAAATAACAAATGAGTTAATTGGAAGTAATAACTAAAACTAGGAGATAGCATGTTTGAAGGTATGGATTTAAATAAACTTATGGGTCAAGTTCAAGAGATGGCATCAAAAGCAAAAGAGGATGGAGCAAATCAAGTTTTCACTTCTAAAACTGGTGGTGGCATGGTTGAGATATCGATCAATGGAAATAGTGAAGTTATAAATCTTAAAATTGATGATTCATTATTAGAAGATAAAGATTCACTTCAAATATTACTAATCTCTGCTATAAATGATGTTATTAAGCAAAGTGATGAAGCTAAAAAAATAATGGCAATGAATATGATGGGTGGGCTGAATCCTTTTGGAAAATAAAAATCTATTAAATTTATTTGAAATACATTTAAATAATAACTTACCAAAAAGTAATAGCTTTCATCCTATCTTTGAGCAAGCATTACAAGATATGTTAAATGCTGGTGGAAAAAGATTTAGACCAATGTTACTACTTAACATTGTAGATAGTATAAATCCACTTTTAGTGTCTCATAGTATGCATATAGCACTTGCTATTGAACTATTACATACTTATTCTTTAATACATGATGACTTACCATCTATGGATAATGCTGATCTAAGAAGAGGTCATAAAACTCTTCACAAAAAATATGATGAAGTTACTGCAATACTTGTAGGTGATGCTTTAAATACTCATAGTTTTAATCTAATAGCAAATGCTCCACTTGATGCAAAAATTAAAATTGAGTTAGTTAAAATTTTAAGTAATGATGGTGGAATTGATGGGATGATAATTGGTCAAGCTATTGATTGTTATTTTGAGAATCAAGTTCTAAGTTTAGAAAAATTAGAATTTTTACATATCCATAAAACTGCAAAACTAATAGCTGCTAGTCTTAAAATGGGTGCTGTAATAGTTGATCTTCCTTTAGAAGTACAAGATAAACTATATAACTTTGGAATAGATATTGGTCTTTTATTTCAAATACAAGATGATATTATAGATGAAACAGCTTCAGAAGAAGAAGCTGGTAAAACAACTTCAAATGACCAAGCAAAAAACTCTTTTGTAAATCTTTTAGGTTTAAATTAGCTTTAAAATGTGAACAATCATTAAATGAATTTGATTCAAATATCAAAGATCAACTAAACACTCTTTTAATCTCTTACTTATATAGACACAATTCACAAAAATAAATTAAAATTAATATATCTTGATATATTAATTTTATTATGTTATTATACTTATACAACATAAGGAATTAATATGGATATATTTTTAAAAACTATTGGTGCGGTTAATGATGAAACTAGAGTATCAATTTTAAGATTTATAAATGAAAATAATAAAGTGTGTGTTTGCGATATAGAAAACTCTTTTGATATGATACAATCAAGAATCTCAAGACATCTAAAAATACTAAAAGATGCTGGATTTTTAAAATCCACTAGAGATGGAAGATGGAGCTATTATAGTATAAAAATTCCACTTGATATTTTTCGACAAAATATTTTAAAAGAGATATCATATTTAGATATAAAAATACCAAAACTACAAAATTCTTGTAAAGAAAAAACTATTTAGTAATCTCTTCATCTTTTTGTAAATTTTTATCCATATATTCACTAAGATGAGAACTATGTTTTTTATATTTGTTATAAATTATAGAAAATATAGCTACAATAAATATAACAATTAAACTTGTAATTAATGAATTTAGATTATGTACATAATTATACACCACTAAAGTAATAGCTGCTCCTAAAGATAAGATAAATCCAAGTAATGAAATAAATACCGATCCATTTGTTTGATCTCTTAATCTAAAATTTGCAAGATTTACAAGTGAAAATATAATCAAAAAGCCTAAACTTCCTGCAACTGATATATTTTCAAGATCAAATGATATTGAAAATATTATCCCTAAAAGACCAATTATAATCATACCTTCATATCCATTTTTCACTTTTTTCTCAAAACTTTTTGGTATCTCTCCAAATTTTGCAATAATATAAGCAGTTCTACCACTTCCATATATAGTTGCATTTATAGCAGATGCAGTTGATAAAAGTGCAGCAATTGCCACAAGTACAAAACCAAAATGTCCAAAAAAAGGCTCAGCAACTACAGCTAAAATAAACTCTTTTGATTGATTTACTTGTTCAGCACTTACATTTCCAACAGTAACAATGGCAATTAAAATATATAAAATAATAACAAATATTACAGAACCATAATATGCTCGAGGAAGTGTTACTTTTGGATCTTTTATATCTCTAGCTGTATTTGCTATTAATTCAAACCCTTCATAAGCTAAAAATATCATAAACCCACCTGTAACGACAGATGAGATTGGCATCCAATTTGAATATTGTAATTTTGTAATATCTATAGTGTAAAAACTAATTAAAACAAGTATTAATAATATTGATACTTTTATTAATACCATAACTATTTCAGCTTTTCCTGTTAATAATGCACCTAATAAATTAATAAATGTGAATACTACAATAACACCAACAGATAATATATCTTGTAACCATTTAGCTTCACTTCCAATAATCAACGCACTACCATAACTTCCAAAAGCATAAGCATATAAAGCTAGCATAATTACATAACTAATTAACATCAAAGTATTTATAAATGATGAAAATAATCCATTACCAAATGCCTGAACTATAAACTCTATAGTTCCACCTTCACTTGGATATCTAAGTGATAATTTTACATAAGAATAAGCAGTAATAAGTGCGATAAGTCCAGCAATTAAAAATGCAATAGGAGCAGCACCAGCAGATAATTCAATTGTAAGTCCAAGTACAGCAAATATACCTCCACCTACCATACCTCCAACACCTATACTAAATGCTTCTAGTAATCCTATTTGTTTATTTTTCATATTTTATTTTACTTTCATTTAAATTACTCTGCAAATTCTAATTGCTCCACATAGTTATTTATATTATTATAATTTAATTGCTTAAAATGGTTTACGGTATTAAACTTTTTTACATCTACTGAATTTACTAAATCTTCATCTTCTAACTCTTGTTCATAAGCCTTTTTAACTCCAGCTCTTATTGTTTTTAAATACTCTAAGCTATATCTATATGAATCTTTATTAAACTCTTTTCCATGTCCACCTAATACATATTTAGCATCTATTTTTTTTATATTTTCTAATGCTTCTATCCAACCATCGATATTTGATGTTTTTCTATAATTTAATGCCCTACCATTAAATACTATATTTCCTACAAATAAAAATGAATCATCTTTACTATATACAGCAATATCACTTCTTTCTTCACTTATTTTACTAAGTTTTAAAATTTCAAGAGTTTTTTTACTTCCTTTTATTTTATATCCACCATCTACTAGTTTGGTTGCTAAAATTATATTTGTTCCTTCTAAAAACTCTTTACTTAAAAACATAGATAATCTATCATATTTATCTTTATGGTGTTCTATTTCAGAATTTAAAGTTTTATGACCTATTATAGTTGCTCCAAGTTTTTTAAAAAAATATGCTCCACCTATTCTATCATCATGATAATTTGTAAGAATTACATTTGATATTTTTAATTTAGGATACTCTTTTTTCATTAATTCATAAAATTCATTTGCAAATTTATATGTTGGACCAGCATCAAGAACCACTAAAGAATCACCAATATTTACATAACACATATTTGATACAAAACCTTTATTTGATTTCATAGGAGGATGATAATCTCCTATAACACAAGTGATATCTTTTGTTATTTTTATAGGTTTTAAATTATATTCATTTGCACTTAATACTAATGTAAAAAGTGTAATTATTAATAATAATTTTTTCATCTTAATTACTACAACATTTTGTTTTATTATTGCTAGTTAAATTTTCACAACTTCCATCTATAAGAGCTTTTACTTCATCAATATTTAATACTTTTCCTGTAGATTTAACAACTTCATTTATTACAAGTGCTGGAGTACTTATAACTTGATATTTCATAATCTCTTCAAGCTCTTCTACTTTTATAACTTCAAACTTACCATCTAAATCTTTTATTGCACTATTTACAGTATTATATAGTGTTACACAAGAGGCACATCCTGTTCCTAGTATTTTTATAACTATTGTATCATCACTACAACATTGTGTATTTTGCTTTTTAGGTGCAACTGCAGAAAAACTCATAGTTTTTGGCGTTTGATTTTCATCTTTTGTACAACATGATGTTTGATCTTTTGAATAGCAAGAACTTTTTTCTTCTGTTGTATTTGTTGTGCTACATAAATTATCAACTCCACATGCGCCATCTTTACATCCTCCAAGTGGACATTTATTACATAAACCCATCACAAAAGGTATAAGTCCTAAAAAGAACCAATTATTTCCACTATACAAACCATATGCTACTAAAGCAGCTCCAATTATCATTTTTAATATTCTATTCATCTTTTTTCCTTATCTTTATAATAATATATAATTAAATATATATCCTATACATACTATACCAAAGCCAACTATACTAAAAAATACTACTATCAATTTAGTATGTAATATTTTTTTTAATATCATAGCTTCTGGTAAACTAAGTGCTGTTATTGCCATCATAAATGCTAATGCAGTTCCAAGCAACATACCTTTTTGTGTTAATACTTCAATAAGTGGCATAACACCAGCAGCATTACTATACATAGGTATTCCTGCTAATACTGCTACAATAGGAGCAAAAGGATTTGATGCTCCTGCATACTCAACTATTAAGTCTGTTGGAACATATCCATGAATAAAAGCACCAATAGCAACTCCTATTAATACATAAAACCATATTTTTTTAAATATATCTTGTGTATAATCAAACGATTGTTCTACTCTTTGTTTAAATGTTAGTTCTATTTTAACATCATCTAATTCACCATCCATTTCTTTTACATCAAGTAATATATATTTTTGCATATTCATACGCCCTATTATATATCCACCCATAATTGCTATAAACAATCCAAAACTAATATACAATAGTGTAATTTTCCATCCAAATATACCAAATAATAAAGCGATTGCTATTTCATTATTCAATGGACTTGAAATTAAAAATGAAAATGTAACGCCAAGTGGGATTCTAGCTTGTATAAACCCTAAAAAAAGAGGTATTGCACTACAACTACAAAATGGTGTAATTATTCCAAAAAGCGCTGCTAATATATTTCCTACAAATTGTGATTTACCTTGTAAATAAGCCCTTACATATTCAGTATTAAAATATGTTCTTAAATAACTTACCACAAATATAATAGTGATTAATAAAAACCAAATTTTAAATGTATCGTAAATAAAAAAGTTAACAGTATCATTAACTTGTCCTGTTAAATTAAGTAAATCAACTGTTATATAATCTACAAATTCTTTCCACATAATATTCCTTTATGTGAAAGTATATCATAAAAAAGTATTCATATCAAGATATCTTGATATATTATTTTATATATTTACAAAATAATATCTCATCATACTCATTTATATAATATGAATGTACTATTTTAAAGCCCTCTTTTTCTATATTAAAGATATTTTTACTTTTTTTCTTATGTGAAACAAATAACATAAGCATATTAATTTTACTTTTTACTATATTTAGAAGATTAAATCCACCCTCAATCATAATAAAATTAGATTTTATATTTTCTATATTATCACTAATAGTTACTTTTCTGTTTGGCACATTAAATAATGGTATAGTTTTATCAAACTCTTTTAATTTTGAATAAATCATAATATCACAAGCTTTGTTTATTTTTGCAAATCTAGAATCAAGTGTTGGTCTATCTATTTTTACAGTATTTCCACCTATTATTAATAGATCTAACTTAGTTCTTATTTCATGTACAAGATCTAAACTATCTTGAGTTGTAATATATCCACCATCACATGAACCATCTTCTCTAATTGCTAGTTTAAAAAATAAAAATTTATCTTTTTGCCAAAGTGTAAATGGATATAGTAAATCATCACATCTTTTATCATTTAATACTTCTACATCAATACCAGTATTTATTAGTGTATCAACTCCACCACTTGCATTTTTATTAGTATCTAGTGTTCCTACATATACTTTTTTAAAGTTTAATTCTTTTAATAAATTTGCACAAGATGGAGTTTTTCCTATATGATTACAAGGTTCTAAAGTTACATATATTTCACAATCATGAAAAATATTATTATGATTTTTGATTAAATATTTATGAATATTATTTGAAGAAGTTAAACCATTTAAATGTTCATTATAGTTTAGTTTTAAAAAAGCCTCTTTTATTGCATTTACTTCTGCATGAGGCATACCAGCTAATTTATGAGCTTGTGTAGATAATATATTGTTATCTTTTACAACACAGGCTCCAACAGCTGGGTTTGGGTAAGTTAAAAACTGATATTTCCAAGCTTCATTTATAGCTTTAGTAATAAAAGTTTTATTCAAGTTTTATTATTTCCAGTCGTAGTATGTAGAACAAGCTAAAATATCATCATATTTTATACTAAATTCATTACCATCTTCATCTTTTAGATATAAAGTATTATCTTCATCAACACTTAAAAGTTCACCTCTAAATGTTTCTGTACTGTACTCTTTACCTTTGATTTTTTCACCAATACTAGCTTTTATATGATCAATATTTTTTAGCTTTCTTTCAATTCCAGGACTAGAAACTTCTAATCTATATTTACCTTTCATTGGTTCATTTATATCTAAAAGTGGAGAGATCATTTTACTAACCTCTTGACACTTATCAAGGCTAATTCCACCAGCTTTTGTAATAGTTACTCTAAATATATTTTCACTGTGATCTTTTGCAGTTCCAACTTCATAAAGTGTTACTCCACAAGATTCAACTGCAATTTTTATTTGTTCTTCTAGTTCCATATTGTCTCCTAGTCTTTTTTTATTTGTGCAAATAGATCTTCTAATCTTGCACTCTTTTCTTGTATATCATCTTTTAAAAACTTAAAATCAGGACATTTATACCATCCTGTAGCATTTAAACAATAAGATTTAACTCTTGAACTTGCTTTTCTTAATAGTTGATTTACCTCTTTTAGTTCCTCTTTACTTAGATCACTAGCATCAAAATATACACGTGCATCATATTTTCCATTTTTACAATCCACATCTGTAATAGCTAGTGAGTTGATTCTTGAGTCTGATAATTCTGCTAATGCTTCTGGAATAAGTTCTTTTAGTAAAGATTCTGTTCTTTGTAAGTTTATACTTTTGTTGTTCATTTTATCTCTTTTTCTTTTTATTATATAATTTATTAATAACAAGTTTTCACAAAGCTGATAAATGTGTGAGATTTTCAATAACTCTTAATGAAGATGTATTTTAGTACCTCGATTTAAGAGTTATTGGAAAGATTGCATATTTATATGCTTTGTAACAGTTTTATACTGTTTGTGCTTCCTTATGTTCTATAAATGTCTCTATATAATCCCCAACTTTAATGTCGTTGAATTTTTTAAACATAATACCACATTCATAACCATTTGCAACTTCTTTAACATCATCTTTGAATCTTTTAAGTTGATCAATAGTACCAGTATAAACAACAACACCATCTCTAATAAGTCTTGCCATTCCCCCTCTGATTACTTTACCATCAGTTACTTTAGATCCAGCAATTGTTCCAACTTTTGGAATTACAAATGTTTCTAGAACTTGTGCTTGACCTGTATTTTCTTCTACAACAATTTCACTCATCATACCAGATAATGCATCTTTAATATCATCTATAAGGTTGTAAATAATACTATAAGTTTTGATCTCAATTCCAGCAGCTTTTGCTTTTGTTTTAACTGAACCTGTAGGTCTTACATTAAATCCTAAGATAATACAGTCATCACTAGCACTAGCAAGTGCAATATCAGCTTCAGTAATTCCACCAACACCAGCACTTAATACTTTAACTTTTACTTCATCATTTTTAATAGCTTCTAAACTACCTTTAATAGCTTCAAGTGATCCACCAGCATCAGCTTTAATAATTACTGGTAATGCTTTGATTTTACCTTCAGCAATAAGTGCAGCCATCTCATCAAGTGAAACTTTAGTAGATTTACTAAGTTCTTTTGCACGTGCGTGTTCTGCTCTTGTTGTTGCAATCTCTTTTGCTTTTGCAGCACTTTCTTGAGCAACAAGTGAAACACCAGTTGTAGGAACTTCACCAAGACCTACAACTTGACCTGTTCTACTTAGTCCTAGAGATTTAACACTTTTACCTGTATCATCGATTAAGGCTTTTACTCTACCAAATGTAGTATCAGCAACAATATTATCACCAATTTTAAGCTCACCATTTTGAACAATAACTGTTGCAACTGGACCTCTTCCTTTTACTGTAAGAGATTCTAAAACAGTAGCTTTTGCTAATGCTGTTGGGTCAGCTTTAAGATCAAGTAATTCTGATTGAATTAAAATATTTTCTAATAGATCATCAATTCCAGCACCTGTTAATGCAGATACACCAATAAATTCTACATCTCCACCCCAATCACTTGGAGTCATATCGTGTTCAGCCATTCCGGCTTTTACCATATCGATATTTGCTGTTTCTTTATCTATTTTATTAACAGCAACAATAATTGGTGCTCCACTTTCTTTAGCAGCTTTTATAGATTCAATTGTTTGTGGTTTAACACCATCATCAGCAGCAACAACAATGATAATAATATCAGTAATACTTGCCCCTCTTCTTCTCATAGCCATAAATGCTTCATGTCCTGGAGTATCTACAAATGTGATCTCTTTTCCATTTTTTTCAACTGTATATGCTGAAATATGTTGAGTAATACCTCCAGCTTCACCAGCTGCTACTCTTGCAGATCTAATCTTATCTAAAAGTGAAGTTTTACCATGATCAACATGTCCCATAATAGTAACTACTGGTGGTCTAGTTACAAAGTTACTTGTATCTATCTCTTCAGTATATGTTTCTTCGTAGTTAACCTCTTCTAGTTCATCTTTGATTGTAATTTCTATATCAAACTCTTCACCTAAGATCTCTATCTCATCATTTCCTAAGAAGTCATTTTTAGTTACCATCATACCTAACATAAATAGTGTAGATATAACTTCAGATGTTGTTTTACCACATTTTTCTGCAAATTCATAAACTCTACACTCTTCAGGTATTGTTACTTCTTTGATCTCAACTGCTTCAACTTCTCTTGTATATTTTTTCTTCTTTTTCTTTCTTGATAGTCCTCTTGGTCTATTTCCAAATGCAGAAGGTTTTGTTGTTCTTATTTGTGTGTTTTGTTTTCTAGGTGCTTCTTGTAAGAATTTAGATGTTTCAATTAAATTCATATCATCTAACATTACCTCTTCACCTAATAATGAATCATCTAAATGATCTTTTTCATTACTATGGTATCTTGAATCATCTCTTCCACCAAATACATTTAATTTTGTACCATGTGTATGTGATTTAGTAGCTGGACCTTTTTTAACAGCTTTTTTCGATTTACTTGGAGCTGGTGCAGTAGATGTTGATCCACCACCAAATAATGCAGACATAGATTTAATTGCTTTAGTTTTATCACCTAATTTAGGATTAGTATCTGCATCACTTAAAGTTGGTCTTTTTTTCTTTACAATTGTAAGCTTTCTTCTTTTAAGTGGAGCTTCACCTGCATTTAATGACTTTTTAACAAGTGGTCTAATGATAGGCTTAGCTTTTACCTCTTCTTTAGCTTCAACTTTTACTTCCTCTTTTGTTTCAGGAGTTTTCGTTGAAACTTCAACTTTTGTTTCTATCTTAACTTCCTCTTTTTTCTCTGGAGCTTTTGTTTCTATTTTAATTTCCTCTTTTTTCTCAGGAGCTTTTGTTTGTACTTTTTTTGGAGTTTCTTTTACAACTTTTTTAGGTGCTGCTTTTGTTACTTCTTTTTTCTTAGTTTTATTTTTACCAGATACCATATAGTTTACAATCTCTTCTGCTTGATCAAAAGTTAATGTGCTTTGAGGTGACTTTAAGTCTATCGAAATTTCAGCTGCTTTTGCAATTACTTCTGCACTTGTTGCACCTGATTCTTCTGCTACTTCATATACTCTTACTTTGTCTTCCATATTGTTTCTATCTCCTTGAGCTGAATTTCATAGTCAGCTTTGTTTTTGCATTGTCTGTATAATGATTTAATTGTTTTTTCTTTACAATCAACACACTCTTGACATAAATAAAAGCTTCTGCCACTCTTTGTAAAAGAGACAAGTGCTTTATTTATGCATTGTAGTCTTAATAACTCATCTTGAGTAAACTTATTTCTACATGCAATACAAGTTCTAATTTGTTTTTTTATAATTTTCACGGATTATACCTAAATTTATCTTAATACTCTACTTCTACACCAGTATTATTGAAATCACATGAAAAAATCTTAAAATGTGGGAAATTTTCTCTTAATTTTCCTACTACCTTTTTCACATCTTGCTCATGAACAAGATTAAAAAATGTTGATCCACTACCACTTAATGTTGACATTAAAGCACCATTTCTTTTTGCTACTTTTTGTACAGCAAATAGCTCTGGCATCTGTTTCATTCTATAATATTGGTGCATTCTATCTTCACTTGCAAGTCTTAACATATCCCAATTCTCACTAAAAAATGCAGCCGTTAGCATAGAAGAGTGAGAAACATTAAATGTTGTATCTTCTTTGCTATATTTAAATGGCAATGTTTTTCTAGAAAGTGCTGTTGATATTGGTCTATTTGGTATTACTACTACTGCTTTTAAATATGAAGGTATCTCTTTTTTTAAAAAACTAACTTCAAAATCTTTTACAGTTGCAACAGTAAATCCACCTAAAACTGCCGGTGTTATATTATCAGGATGTGATTCATAAGATAGCGCTAAATCTAATATTCTTTGCTTATCTATTTGTTTATCACTAATAGCAAATGCAGAAGTAATAGCAGATACAATAACTGCACTTGAACTACCTAAACCTCTAGATAATGGGATCTCATTAAAGAACTCAAATCTAAAATTTTGTTTCTTTTCATTTAGATTTTCATAAAAATCATTAAAGATATTTATAAACATATTATTATCTTTTAATTTTGAGTTATTAGCACCCTCACCTTTTAGTGATACACTTTTAAACTTTGCAGGTTTTATTATCACTTTATTTCTTATATTTAAAGCAAGTCCAAGTGTATCAAATCCTGGTCCTAGATTTGCACTTGTTGCTGGAACTGTTACTTTCATATTATTTCCTTATAATTTTTCCCATAATGTACCATTTGGTGTATCCATTATGCTTATATTCTTATTTTTTAATTCATCTCTTATAGTATCAGATAATTCAAAATTTTTATCTTTTTTTGCTTGAGTTCTTTTAGCAATTAATTCTTCTATTTGGTCTATTTCATCTTGGCTTATTCCAAACTGGAAGTATTTGAAACTATCTTGATAGCCTATACCTAAAATATCACTTATAAACTCTATACTGGCTACTAGCTCTTTTTTTAAGCCTTTATTTTTAGGTTCATTATCTAAAGTTTCATTTACTTTTGAAATATATTCATCTATTAAACTAAGTGCAACTGATGTATTCATATCATCATTCATAGCTTTTAAAATAGAGTTTTTTAGTTCTTTGTTTACACTACTAGCACCCATACCATAAACTCTTTTTTTCACTCTGTATAGTTTATCAAGTCTTTTTTTAGAAGCTTCTAAATCATCTAAAGTATATGATAGATCACTTTTATAGTGTGTAGTTATCATATAAAATCTAATAACTTCTCCACTATATAGTTTTAGTGCATCTTTTAGAAAAAAGCTATTCCCCAAAGATTTACTCATCTTTTCACCATCAATATTTACAAAACCATTGTGCATCCAATATTTAGCTATCTCTTGATTATAAGCTAATCTTGTTTGAGAAGCTTCATTTTCATGATGGGGAAATAATAAATCTGCACCTCCTCCATGAATATCAACAGCAAATGGTAATGATTTATCACTTAGGTGTTTATCTATCATAGCAGAACATTCACAATGCCATCCCGGTCGCCCTTTTCCAAAACTAGCTTCAAAATCTATCTCATCATCTTTGAACTTCCATAAAGCAAAATCTTTACTATCTCTTTTACTTACAGCTGTAGTGATTCTAGCTTGTGAATTTTCATCAGATATTCTATGAGATATATCTCCATATTTTTCATCTTTACTTGTATCAAGATATACTCCATCTTCAAGTATATAAGCTTTTTCTTCTTCTAATAGTTTAGATATAAGATCTTTCATAGCATCTATATTTTGTGTAGCTTTTGGCTCTATTGTATTTGGTAATATATTTAAACTATCCATATCTTTTTTATATGAATCTATATAATAGTTTGTTATCTCATCTAATGTTTTACCACTATCTTTCATCTTATTTATAATCTTATCATCTACATCTGTAAAGTTTTTTACCATAGTTACATCATAGTTGTTTTCTTTTAAAACCCTATGAAGTAGATCAAAAACTATTGCAGATCTAGCATGTCCAAGATGAGCATCATCATACACTGTAGGTCCACAAACATATATTTTAGCTTTATTTTTTTCTTGTGAAATAAACTCTAGTTTTTGTTTTTTACTACTGTCGTATAAATATATTTTAGCCATTAGTTAAATAGTGCCTCTAATTCTGATATATCTTTTTTAGGTGCTTGTTCTTCATTTGATACAGCATCTTCACTTGTACTTACACCTTCAATTACATTTAATTCAATTTCATGTTTTGTAAGCATAGAAGCTAATCTAATATTTAGACCCACTTTACCTATTGCTCTACCTTTTTGATCAGCATTAATTGTTACTATTGCCTTACCTTTTGTATCATATGTACCTTCTGTTTCTATTTTTACAGAATTAACTATAGCAGGACTTAACGATCTAGAGATAAATATCTCAGGAATTGCACTATATTCTATACAATCTATATTTTCATTATTTAGTTGTTGTGAAACTGCATTTATTCTAACACCTTTTACACCAACGATTGCTCCAATTGGATCAATATTTGGTTCATTTGTAGATAGTGCAATTTTTGCTCTAGCACCTGGTATTCTTGCACTTGATTCTATAGTGATTCTTTTATCAGCTAATTCTGGAACTTCTAGTTCAAGTAATGCTTCTAAGAACTTTGGAGATGTTCTAGATACTTCAACTATTAGTCCATGTTGTTTATCAACTCTTACTGATCTTACTACTGCTTTAATAGCATCTCCAACTTTAAAGAATTCACCTTTGATTCTGTTTTTTCTAGGTAATATAGCTCTTACTTCACCAATTTCCATAAATGAATTATCTTGTGAATCAACTGATGTTATAACTGAGTTGATTGTTTTACCAACTTGAGAGTTATATTTATCAAATAAGTTATTTTCTATATGTCTTTGTAGTCTATATTCAAGATTTTGAAATAATATAGAAGCTGCATTTCTACCCATAGATTCAAATTCTAAATCATAGTTTAAAAAATCTCCTATTTCTAAATCACTATCTAGTTTTTTAGCTTCACTTAATGAGATAAAGTTTTCAGTATTATTTATCTTTTGGTACTCAACACCTTCATCATTTACTTCATTTGTAAACTCAGCTGTTAATCTTTCATCATCATCTGCGACAACTTCTATTTTTTGAAATAGATTAAGCTTTTTAGCTTCTCTATCTATACTTGCATCAAATACAAGTGTTTCATCTATCATTTTTTGTGCTGTTTTAACAAGTGACTCTTTTAGAGCTACTTCTATCTCTTCAACTTTTAAACCTTTTTCATAAGCAATACTATCTATAATATCTATTATTTTATCCATAAAATTTCCTTTTTTAACAATGCAATGGTCTTTTTGATGTTTTCTAGTTAGAATTAACTAGACATGCTTTGTATAATATTTTTATTATTATATATAAATTTCACTTAAATTTAAATTTTATCTGTATTTTTAAGAAAATTTATATATCTGCAAGAAATAAATTTCTTACAGTTTATCTTTTAGTTTTTTTCCAAAAGCTTCTTCTATATAAGGAGATATTTGCCACTCATTTTTAAACTCTTTATATTGTTCAATAAGCTTACTTATTTTTTGATTATTTTCAAAGAAAGCTCTTATCATTATATTTTTAGGAGTATGTTCCATATCTATAAACTCTAGTACTTGTGTTCTATAACCCATAATTTCTAAAACATTAGCTCTTACACTATCTGTAAGAAGAGTTGCTAGTTTTTCTTTTATAATTCCATATTTCATCATAGGGATCATTTTTTCATTTTTTATTTTTTTAAGAAACTCATGCTGACAACAAGGAACTGCTAAAATAACTTTAGCACCCCAATTAACAGCTTTTGCAAGTGCTTCATCTGTTGCAGTGTTACAAGCATGTAATGATATAACCATATCTACATCATCAAACTGATCAAAACCTTTAATATCACCTTGTTCAAATCGCAAATCATCATATCTTAATTTTTTAGCTAAATTTGAACAAAATTTAATAACATTTTCTTTTAAATCTAAACCAACAATTTCTACATTGTAACCCATTTTTAATACCAAATAATCATAAAGAGCAAAAGTAAGATATGCTTTTCCACATCCAAAATCAATAATTTTTATAGTTTTATTTTTATCTAAATAAGGTATACAATCAGATACAAGCTCTAAATATCTATTTATTTGTTTAAATTTATCATATTTTGCTTTTACTATCTTACCTTGTTCTGTCATAATTCCTAGTTCTATTAAATATGGAGTTAGTACACCCTCATTTAAAATATAGTTTTTCTTTCTATTATGAGATATCTCTTCAAACTTTCTTGTAGGTGCTTTTTTATTTATCTTTATTTCACCTCTTTTATTAACAAGTATATGATAGTTAGATGTTATAGTATAGATAATAGCTTGTTTAAAATATGTTTCTATTAAATAATCTATTTCAGCTATTGTATCATCGTTATTTAAATTTTTATGTTCTACATTTTTATCATAAGTATATTCAAATTGATGTTTCTCTTCATTTTGAATAATAACTTTTTTTATAGTAACTTTATTAAAAGTTTTTTCACTTTTTTTTCTAACTCCTGTAAAAATAGCTTGTATTATATTTTCTTCATCTATTATTTTTGTTATTGTTTCTTTTATATTTGTCATACTGTTTTATACCCTTGTAATAATAATCTCTCAAACTCTCTTAATCTTTTAATAACTGATAGAAATTTTGTAATATCTGTCCAATGGTCTATTAAATAAGAAAAACTATCATTTACTTTCCCAAAAGCATTTCCAGTTTGAGTTATAACTCCCAATGTTGCAGCTCCAACAAAAAGTGATGGTGCCATAATAAGGTATGGAAGTATTATCATAACTTGTGAATATAGATTTCCCCATAATGAAAAATATGAATAGTGATTAAACATTCTAAAATAGTTTGTTTTTAGTCCTGTAAATAATTCAAAAAGTGTTTCTTGCTTTGCATATATTTTATCATCTTCACTAAAAACTAATTGTTTTCTATATGCAGCTTCACACTTTTGATTATCATACTCAATTCCAGGAAGTTTTATACCTACTACATAAGATACTAACATCCCTCCAATAGAAGTAATAAGCGCAATATACACTAAAGATCCATCTATTCCATCAAGATAATCTACTGTTATTTTTTCTGATAAAGTCCATAATATTGGAATAAATGCAATAAGTGTTAATATAGCTTTAAATAAGCCTAGACCTAAGCTTTCTAATGATTTTGCAAACTCATATGTATCTTGTTGGATTCTTTGTGATGCACCTTCTATTGTAGATGGACACTTCTCCCATAATGGGATATAATAATATGTAATAGCCTGTCTCCACCTAAAAGCATAATGTTGAGCAAAATAAAACACACCCATAGCTACAAATATATATGGAATCGCTAAAAATGTAAACTTTGTCATTGATGCCCAAAATGCTTCAATATCATCTGCTTTTTGAAGTATATTGTAAAACTCACCATACCAAGTGTTTATTTGAACCGTTAAATAAACTTGCAACCATGTGATTGAAAATAAAAATATCAATCCACCCCATGCCCATAAACGGTACTCTTTTGTACCAAAAAAACTTTTTATCATATCTCTTCTTTAATTATTTTTAAAAGTATATCCAAAATAAGTAAATAAAAATAATAAAATAATAATCAAAAGGATAATTATATTTGTACTTAAAAGGATAGAAGTAAAGACAATTAGTAATAAATATGCACTATATTTTAAAAAACCATTTTCAATTATTTTATAGCTATTACTAAGCCTATTATTGCATTTGCTATAAAAAATCCATCTGCAAAAGTAACTAAATCAGAGGTATTTAGTATTTTAAAATATACTAAAACTAGTACTAAAATATATAAAAGACAATATATTTATAGAACATAGTAAAAATATTATACTAGTAATGCTAGTAACAAATAACATTATTTTACCAATAAAATTTATCTCTTTAATAAATAGTAAATATGTAATAACATAAATACCAAATGCTATTATTGCTATATTTATATTAGAAAAATATTCCTGTAAAAACTGCGCAGCTATAAGTAATACTGCAACTGGACCAAAAAAAACAGCAAATATCAAATAAAATGATGTAAGAAGCTGATATTTTTTTCCTAAAACTTCTTTTGTTGCAATTGGTACACCACCATCACCTTTATACATAATAGCTAATTTTCCAAATACAAGTGCAAATAAAAATCCTAAAAAACAAATACCAATCCATATAAAAATTGAATTATTTTGAATATTATTATAAAGTAATGGTGGTAAAAGTATAATACCTGAACCTAAAATTGGACCTATTATTAATCCTGAGAGTGTAAATGCATTTAGTTTTTTAGAAGTATTTTTCAAAAGGTTTCTTTTTTATTTTATATATAATATTATAGTTTTTTATTACTTAAAATAAGCATCTAAAAAAATTTAAGCCATACTTAGATATAATCGCATATATTATAAACACTAAAAGGAATAAAATATGGATATATTAATAGCAAGAGAAAATATTGGAGATACTCCAGTAAAAGTAAGTTTAAGTAAAATAAAAGAAGAATTAAAAGAAGTTGAACAAAAAATATTCTATTTTGATAGAGATAATTCTCACAAAAATATGATGTCATTAGTTGATAGTATCGAAGCTGAAGGATACAATGCATATTTTAAAGAAGTTAAATATGGTTTAGCTGATGATGAATATATGTATGAGTTACACGCTTTATAAGATTTGAAATAATTCATTATGAGTAAAAAACTATTTATCCAAACACTTGGTTGTGCTATGAATGAGAGGGATACTGAACATATTATAGCAGAACTAAATAAACACCATAACTATGAAGCAACTAAAGAACTAAAAGATGCTGATTTAATCATCATTAATACTTGTAGTGTTAGAGAAAAACCTGTACAAAAACTTTTTTCAGAACTAGGACAATTTAATAAAGTAAAAAAAGATGGTGCAAAAATTGGTGTATGTGGATGTACTGCATCTCATCTAGGTGATGAGATTATAAAAAGAGCTCCTTATGTTGATTTTGTAGTTGGAGCTAGAAATGTATCAAAAATATCTCAAGCGGTAATGAAAAAAGGTACAGTAGAAATAGATATAAACTATGATGAAACTGCCTATGAATTTAGTGAATACAGAAATTCTGGATATAAAGCAAGTATAAATATATCACTTGGTTGTGATAAATCTTGTACTTTTTGTATAGTACCAGCAACAAGAGGTGATGAGATTAGTATACCTAGTGATATAATCTTAAAAGAGGTACAAAAAGCTGTAGATAATGGATCAAAAGAGATTTTTCTATTAGGGCAAAATGTAAATAACTATGGAAAAGAGTTCAAAGAAACAAAATATAACTTTACAAAATTACTACAAGATATTAGTAAAGTAAATAAAGTTGAAAGAATAAGATTTACATCTCCACATCCTCTTCATATGGATGATGAATTTATTGAAGAATTTGCTTCAAATCCTAAAATATGTAAATCGATCCACGTACCGCTTCAAAGTGGCTCAACTGAGATTTTAAAAGCTATGAAAAGAGGATACACTAAAGAGTGGTTCCTAAACAGATGTGAAAAGATAAAATCACTTGTACCTGATGTTAGAATATCAACTGATATTATTGTAGCATTTCCAGGTGAAACTGATGAAGATTTCAAAGATACACTAGATGTTGTAAATAAGGTTAAATTTGATCAAATATTTAATTTTAAATACTCTCCTAGACCAAATACTCCTGCTCAATTTATGGAACAAGTTCCAAGTGAAATTGGAAGTGAAAGATTAACAGAACTCATAGAGCTTCATAAAACTCATCAAGATGAACTAATGGAAAAACAAGTTGGAAAGATTCATAAAGTATATTTTGAAGATCTAAAACCAAATGGTGAAATTATGGGATTTAGTGATAACTACCTACAGGTATTTGTAAAAGGTAGTGAAGAGTTACTGGGTAAAATAGTAGATGTAAGAATCACAAAAGCTAGTAGAACATCTTTAAAAGGTGAAGTGATTTAGTTGTGAAAAAAAAGATAAAACACTTTGTTCAAGTAATATTATTACCATATATTCTTAGTTTATTAGTAAGGTTTATCTACTTTACTAATAAAAAAGTGTTTCATCACCCAAAGGATGTTCCATCAGAACCATTTATTTTAGCAATGTGGCATGGTCAACTTCTAATGCAAGCTTTAAATTATAGAAAATTTAAAAAAAATGGAAAGATTAAAGTGATTGTTAGTCAACACAGAGATGGACAAACAATAAGAAAAGTTGTATCACATCTTGGTGTTGGTGCTATTGAAGGTTCATCAACAAGAGGTGGAGCAAAAGCTTTGATAAATGCTATAAAATCTATAAAAAATGGTATAGATGTAGCGATAACTCCAGATGGACCAAAAGGTCCAATATATGAAGTAGCAGATGGTATAGTAGCAATTTCTCAAAAAACTGGTGCAAAAATACTTACATGTAGTATAAAACCTAGTAAATATTGGCAAATGAATTCTTGGGATAAATTTATAGTTCCTAAGCCTTTTGGAAGAATTGATTTTTATATTAGTGACCCTTTTAGTATAGAAGGTTTAAGTATGGAAAAATCAAAAGAATTAATAAAATCAAAGTTAGGAAAAAATGATGTTTAATAAAAATATACAATATATTAACATAATAAAAAGTCAACAAAATATTAAAATCAATTATCAAATAACAGATGATGATAAAATAATTAAAAGTGAACATTCGACTTTTTTATTAGATAATAATCAAATATCAAATGATGCAAAAATAAAAATAACATCACTTAAAAATAGTATCCAAAAAACATATATTACTGCCCTTTGTGAAAATATAAACCAAAAAATAGTTTCTAATGAACAATCTTATCCAAAAGTGATCTCTCATGTTTACTATGATATGAAACATGATATTATTTTAAATAGTGAAGAATTAGAAAAAGAATTATCTTTTTATCAAAAAGATACTATAGATTATTTTATATCACCATTTACAGTTTTACAAAGTATTATGAATGATAGTTTAAATGAGAAGTCATTAAATATTTTAATTCATAATGAATACTTATATGCAATAATTTTAGATGAAGATAAAAGGTACGCATTCTCTTCTATTAAGTTATTACCATCTTATAATGAACTATCAAATAGTAATTTTTTTGAAGATGATATATCAAAACAAAAGCTATATGAAGAGATGTATCTATTACAAATTCAAGATGATATCTCAAATATTATAAAAGAGTTTTATGAAGTAAATAATAACTCATACTTTATACAAAATACAAATATTTACTATACTATTAAGCAACTAACAGATGAACAAATAGTAACTTTAAATAAAGATCTATTATTAAATATAAATTATAAACAAGTAAATATAGATAATCATATATTTAAACTATCTTCAAAACATTTAATTACAAAACAAAGCTTTACCAAAGCACAAACAAAGAAAAAAAGCAATAAATTGTTTATAACACTAATTATTTTATTTTTGTTATCACTTATTTTTGCAGCAGGTGTTTATTGGTATAAACAAAACGAAAAAAATGAAATAATCAAACAAAAAATATTAAAAAAACAAGAACAACTAATTAAACAAAAAAAAGAGTTAGCAAAAATAGAAGAGATATCTTTACCAAATCATACAAGTATAAATAATAACTATAAAAAGTTTATTTTAGAGATATTTGATACAATTGGATCTGATTCAACACTAAAAGAGATAAAACTACTAAAAGATGAATCAACATTAGTATATAACTTTGTAAAAGAAAACTCTTATGAAGAGAATCTAAAACCAGCTCTACTTAAAATATATAAAGTTAGTGAAAATATATTAACTAGTAAAAATAATAACTTCTATACAGCGATTATTGCAAATAATAATATAATAAATCCAATAGATATAAATGAAACAAAGATATATAAACCAAGCAAAAAATATAAAAACTTATCAAAAGATGAGATAAAAAAATATCTACAAACAATTTTAAAAGATGCAACAATTAAATTTAACAAAAATTATATAAATAAATATGAATCATATGAATTTACAATTATTCAAAATACAAAGAACCCAAAAAGCTTCTTTGATACAATTGATAGAATAAATAAACAATATTATTCAATTACACTTAAATTTCCAATTGAGTTTATAAAATCAAATGGTAATATAAACATAAAATACTATCTTGTATTTAATCAAAGTGTTAATAAAAATAAATCTAAATAATAAATTTTAGATATAAAAAAAGGCTATCATTTTCATGATAGCCTTTTTTTTATATATGTTATATATTTTATTCTTCTATTCTTATCATAACAGGTTTAGATAATACTATATTATCTTTTTCTAGACTATCCATAGCATCTTTTATATCTTTTTCATTACAAGTATGAGTAGATAATAATAAGTTTGATTTATTATCATCTAAAGGCTTTTGAACCATATTTTTTATTGAAATATTTTTATTTCCTAATATAGTTGCAACTTTTGCTAAAACACCTGCAATATCATTTACTTCAAGTCTTAAATAATATTTAGTATTAATATCATTAATTGAAGCTAATTTCATACCTGATTCTAAAGGCTTTTTAAACCCAAGCATAGGTGAACCTTTACCTTTTCTAGCAATATCTATAATATTTGCTATAACAGCACTTGCAGTTGCATCTCCACCAGCACCAGCTCCATAGTATAAAGTTTCTCCAACTTTATCTCCTACAACGCTAACAGCATTCATAACACCATCAACTTTTGCTATCATTTGATTTTGTGGAACTAATACAGAGTGAACTCTAAGTTCAACACTATTGCCATTTGTTTTTGCAATACCTAAAAGTTTTAATACATATCCAAATTCAGCTGCAAAATCAACATCAGCTGGAGTTATATTTTGTATACCCTCTATTAAGATATCTTCAGGTTTAGCATCAATACCATAAGCAATAGAAGCTAAAATAAGTAACTTATGTGCTGCATCAAACCCACCAACATCAAAAGTTGGATCAGCTTCAGCATAACCTAGATCTTGTGCTTCTTTTAGTATAACATCATATGCCACACCTTCATTAATCATCTTATCAAGCATATAGTTTGTAGTACCATTCATGATACCTTTTATACTTTTAATATGATTTGCACCAAGACCATCTTTTAATGCAGTAATAATTGGTATACCACCTGCAACAGCAGCTTCAAATTCAAAAGCAGTATCACCAGCTATCTCTTGTAATTCATATCTATGATAAGCTAAAAGAGCTTTATTTGCTGTTACAACTGCTTTACCTTTTTGTAATGCTTTTTTAACAACCTCAAAAGCATCTTCAACTCCACCCATAAGTTCAACAACTATATCAATAGAATCATCATTTAAAATATCATCTACATTATTTGATATTTTTATATTAGGATTAATATCTCTTTTTTTAGAAAGATTATTAACTATTCCTGATACTACATTTAACTCAACTCCTGCTCTTGCAGTTATTATATCTTTGTTGTCTTCTAATATTTGACATACACTTTGTCCTACAGTTCCAACTCCAACTATTCCAATTTTTAACATTATGATAATCTCTCTTTTAAAAGTTTATTTACTACTTGTGGGTTAGCACTACCTTTAGAAGCTTTCATTGTTTGACCAACAAAGAATCCAAATAATTTCTCTTTACCTGCTTTATATTGCTCAACTTTATCTTCATTTGAAGCTATGATTTCATCTATTATTGCTAATATTGCTCCATCATCACTTACTTGTTTAAGACCTAGTTTTTCAATAACATTTTCAACACTATCATCATTTTGCATTAAATAATCAAGTACTTCTTTTGCTGCTTTTCCTGATATATCACCTGATTCAATAGCTTTTACAAGTGAACCTAATTTTATAGCATCTACAGGAGAATTAGTAATATTAATACCATCCGTAAATCTTGCAAGAAGCTCAACTGTAAGCCATGTAGTTGCAGTTTTTCCTGTAATTCCACAAGACATCATATCCTCAAAATATTGAGCCATCTCTTTTGTACTACAAATAACACCAGCATCGTATTCTTTTAATCCAAACTCTTTTACAAATCTAGATTTTTTTTCATCTGGAAGTTCAGGAATATTTGAGAATTTTTCTATAAGCTCATCACTTATTACCAAAGGTAATAGATCCGGATCTGGGAAATATCTATAATCAGCAGCATCTTCTTTGCCTCTCATAGATCTAGTTTCGCCAGTATTTACGTCAAAAAGTCTTGTCTCTTGAACAACCTCTTGATCATAAACACCATCTTCCCAAGCTTCTATTTGTCTATTTACTTCATATTTTATAGCTTTTTCTATAAACTTAAAACTATTCATATTTTTGATTTCACATCTAGTGTATAATTTATCATCACCTTTTGGTCTAATAGATATATTAACATCAGCTCTAAAAGAACCCTCTTGCATATTAGCATCACTAATATCTATATATCTTACAATTGAGTGTAGTTTTTTCATATATAAAATAGCTTCTTCACTAGATCTCATATCTGGTTCAGATACAATTTCAAGTAATGGAGTACCTGCTCTATTTAGATCAACTTTAGATATATTTCCAACATGTGAACTTTTACCTGCATCATTTTCTAAGTGAGCTCTTGTAACACCAATTGTTTTACTTGTGCCATCTGGAAAGTCAATTGTAACCTCACCTTTATCTACAACTGGAACTTCAAATTGAGATATTTGATAACCTGTTGGTAGATCTGGATAGAAATAATTTTTTCTATTAAATATTGATTTTTGATTAACTTTTGCTTTTAAAGCTTTTGCTAGTTGAATACTTTTATGTACTGCTACTTCATTTAAAACAGGCAATGCCCCAGGAAGACCAAGACAAGTTGGACATACATTTGTATTAGGTTTTTCTCCAAAACTTGTTGCACACCCACACCACAATTTACTTTTAGTATTTAGTTGCGCATGAACTTCCAGTCCGATTACTACTTCAAACATTTTATTCCTTATTATTTATTGTTTCTATATATTTGTGATTATATCTAATTTATCGTAAAACTTTTATATTTGCAGTTATTTTTAAAGTTTCAAAATAGTTTTTTAAATACTCATTTTCTCTTTTTTTCATCATAACTTCAAATATTTTATTTTTTGCTTCTTCAAATGATATTCTTTTTTCATCATATTTTTTTACAACAAAAAACATATTAAAAATCTTTTTATTTTTAAATATAGAAGAGAAACTTTTCTCTTTTGTATTTGCAAGTATATATCTGATTTGTGGATTTATTTTACTATCTTCTAAAGTCATATCTTGAATATTTACATTATTATTTATTAACATAGGATTATTTTTAATTTTTTCAAGATCAATCTTACTTAAAGAAGAGTATACCTTTACATCAGTTTTAAGTGTCTTTACAAACAAAGATATATTATTTTTATAATATATTTTCATATCATCTTCACTAACTCTTTTTAGATTGTTAGAAGCAATAGATTGTAATAGTTTTTGATGTAATATTTGTTTTTTGATATCTTCTTTAAACTTTTCATAATCTTTTTGTTGTTTAATTGCATTTTTAAACTCATAAACTTTCATTTTATTTTGTTTTGCTAAAAGTTCAATATAGTTTTCAACATCCATATCATCAACACTAACATTTTGCCTTTTTAATGCTTGTTTATATAAAATTTCATCTACTAAAATTTGTGTAGCTTTCTCTTTTGATATATGCTCTTTAGTCATTTTATTATCTATATCAACTAAAGTTATAATATCATCATTTACTATTATAGATATTGCATTTACTAATCCTGCTTGTAAAATAGAACCACTAACTAGACTTAAAAATAAAACTTTAAAAAAAGTTGATTTAAAAATTTTTATCATATTTATGACCTTTATTATTTATAACGAATAGTAACATAAGTATAGTAAAGATCTAATTCAACTGCTCTATTTTAACACCATATCTTCTAAAAATTGTGTTATTATATTAGAATCTGTATGTTCATATGATTTATTATAAACTATTCTTTTTATACCACTTGCGATTAAATTTTTACTACATTCACTACACGGTTCAAGTGTAACATATATAGTTGCATCTTTAATACTAATACCCTCTCTAGCAGCCCATATAATTGCATTCATCTCTGCATGAATTTCATAAGTTTTTGACCATTCATGATGATCTTTTGTATATTTACCATCCCAATGATCACAACAATTTTCAAATCCAGCTGGTGTACCGTTATATCCTGTACTTAAAATTCTACCATCTTTTACAATAACCGCTCCAACTTGCTTTGATACACATTTACTAGCACTTGAAATCTCTTTTGCAATATTTAAAAAGTTTTTATCATTTAACATTAGCATCCTTTTTTGCTTTAATTGGAATTTTTATATGAAATAATGCACCAATATATTTTTTGTTATTATATACAAATTCATCATTAATAACATTAAGTGTTCCGTTTAAATGCTTAGTAATTATTTCATTACTCATATAAAGTCCAATTCCAGTTCCTTGTGATTTATGTTTGGTTGTAAAATATGGTTCAAATACTTTATGTATAATATTATTCGAAATCCCATTTGCATTATCTTTAATTTCAATAAAAATAGATTCATCATCATTTGTAATTTTAACAAATATATATTTATTTTCAATTTTATTTTGAATTAATGCATCTTTTGCATTATTTAAAATATTAATAAATACTTGCATCAATTCTGTTTTATAAGTTTCAACTTCAATACTTTTTATCTCTTCTATTATTGATATTCCAAGTGACTCAAACTTAGAATTAACAATATGTAAACTATCAATATAAGCGTCTTTTATATCAAATAGTGTTGCTTCTTTTTCATTTCTAAAAAAGTTTCTAAAATCATCTATTGTTTTTGATAAAAAAGATGTTGTTTTTATTATTTTATTTAAATATTCAATTTCACTATCTTTATTTGTATCTATTTCCATCTCTTTTTTCATAATAAGAGAACTAGATATAGTTGATATGGTTGATAAAGGTTGTCTCCATTGATGTGCTATATTTTCTAACATTTCGCCCATTGCTGCCATTTTTGATTGCTGAATTATTAATTTTTCATTTTTATTTAATTCATTTTCAATCTCTTTCTCTTTTGTAATATCTTGTTTAATAGATATAAATTCAACAATATTATTATTTTCATCAAAAGAAGGTGTTATGATAGCTCTTTCTATTGTAATTTTTCCATCTTTTGATTTATTATAAAATTCACCATTCCATTGTTTTCCACTAAAAATAATTTTATCTATATTTTTATAAAATTCACTATTATGAATACCTGATCTTAAAAATCTTGGTGTTTTACCTATTACTTCATCAAAAGTATATTTAGATGTTTTACTAAATGCATCATTTACATATGTGATATTTTTATTTATATCAGTAATAATTACAATATTATCACTATTTTGAACTGTTCTTCTAAACTTATATAGCTCTTGATATGATTTTAACAGTTTTTGTTCATCAAACATATACAATAACATTACTAAAAACAACACTACAAAAAGTGCGGAAATAGATATATAAGCTTTTTTCGCACTATATTTTGATTCTTTTCTGTATTCATTTTCAATTTTTTTTAATAATTTATGTATATTAAGAATATCTAATTTATTTTCTAACTTAAATATTTTTAGATGATATTTTATAATATTTTTAGCATGGATTAAAAAATATTTTTCTTGCATATTTTCGGCATCATCTAATTTATCATTAATAGTTTCTAATAGTTTATTTTTATTAATATTATTATTTTTATCTATAGATAAAATATCAAAATACAAATTATTATATTCATTTAAAGAATTTTTATTTTTTATAATTTGTATTATACGAAATGAATTATTTAAAATAGCTCTATAAGATTTTGTTTTATTTATTAATTCAATTTTAATAGCAACTTGTTTTTTTAATTTTTTTAATTTTTCTTTTATATCTTTATCAATTAGATGTTTATTTAAATTTTTAAATTGTAAGTTAAAATCATTAATTTTTTCCTCTATTAAGTCATAATTTTCATAATTAGTTTTATGTTTTATATAAATATCTAAATCTTTATTTATAATAATCAATTTTTCTATATGATCTTTAATTTCAATAAAATTATCATTTTTATTTTTTGCATCAATAATATAATATATTAATATACAAATAATTAATATCAATGTAAAAAAATAGATCATTAATTTTTTCATTATTTTTCTATCCAATTATATTTTTCACCAGTTAAAGTTTTTAAAAAAGCTAAAATACTATTTAATTCTTCTTCTGTAATATCAAAACCAATTTGATACTTTGCCATTAACGTAACAGCTTTTTTTAAACTTTCAATTTTTCCATCATGAAAATAAGGTTTTGTTAAATTGATATTTCTTAAGCTTGGAACTTTAAAATAATATTTATCTTCATCATCCTTAGTAATATTATATCTTCCTAAGTCATCACTCTCATATGTATTTAATATCCCTATTTTTTGTATTAAATTTCCACCAATATTTATACCGTTGTGACAAGATATACATCCATATTCTACAAAATACTTATACCCATCTTTTTCAGATTTAGTTAGTATATCTTTTTCACCATTTAAATATCTATCAAACTTAGAATTTGGGGTAATTAAAGTTTTTTCAAATTCTACTATTGCATCTATTATATTTACTTTATTAATTTCACCATAAATAGTTTTAAATTTTAATTTATAATATTTATCATCTTTTAATTTAGGAATAATTTCATTAAAATTTGATCCCATCTCAACTGGATTATGAATTGGGCCTAGTGCTTGTTGAGCTAATGTTTTTACTGAAGCATCCCAAAATTGATATGCATTATAACGTGAATTATATACAGTAGGTGAATTTCTAGTTCCTTGTTTTCCATCAATTCCAAATGAAACTCTTAAATTATCATCTCCACCATCATCCAATATATGACAAGATGCACAAGATATAGTATTATTACTACTTAATTTAACTTCATTAAATAGTTTTTTTCCTAATAATGCTTTTTCATAATCAATATTTATTGATGTTGGTATAGTTTTTATTAAATCATTTCCAAAAAGGTTACTTAATAACAAAAATATTACTATTATAAATTTATTCATATTTTATATTACAATAATATTGATTAAATAGACTTAATGAAAAATCTGAGTGCCAGATTAATCACTTTTTCTTATAACTAACTAGATAATCATCTACCATTTTTAGCTTCAAACTTTTAGTAAAACCATTGTGTATTTTCAGCAATTTCTTTATAGGAGAAAATACTCC
>Ga0256837_1000288_pt1 | contig 44834 bp, 41 predicted proteins | sample 4562384metaG_FD_185976 | JGI IMG/M metagenome (GOLD analysis project Ga0256837, IMG submission 185976) | Hydrothermal vent microbial communities from Guaymas Basin, Mexico - 4561-384 | ecosystem: Environmental > Aquatic > Marine > Hydrothermal vents | place: Mexico: Guaymas Basin | collected... | reverse complement strand
GAGTTAATAGAATTTTTAATAGGAGCATAACCACCTTTAAAATCACTTTGTATCTCATGTTCTAAATGTCCTTCATCTAAATTGTGAAGAACAGTAGCAATCTCATGACTAACAGATTCTATACTAGAGATAGTAATATTAATAGCATCCTTAGCACGAGCATAGTTTCCTGTATAGTTACCATCTATTTTTGCATTCTCAAAATCCCCATTTGAAAGCAGAGAAAGCTTATCTACTATTGTGTCAAATGTTTTATTATCTTTATCTATATTTTCTTTACTAGATACAATATTAGAATTAATAGATTCAATCATTGTCCCTATCTCATCATTCGAATTTTTCTGTATCATTGTAATATCAACTATTTCTTTATTTATATAACTAAAAAAACTATTTATTCCATTTTCGAATAATTTTAAGTCTTTAATGAGGTTTCTAATTATTATTATAACAGTGGAGATAATTATTAAGGCAACTATAGAAATAATTATAAAAATAAGATTAACAAAATTATTCATATCTTGATGCTCTGTATTTAGTATATCCATTTTATTTTCAAGATTATGATTATAAGATTCTAGACTATATATTATTGATTTTAAAAGTTTTGGCATCTCAATAGCAATAGAGTTGTGCAATTTATCTTTAATTGTACTGTCTATATTCGTATTGTTATAATTAATAGCATAATCTTTACCAATAGTATGTATTTTTTTATGTTCCTGTTCCATCTTGATTAGTTGTTGAGATATATGAGATGGAAGTTCATTAAACTCTTTCGTATTTTTAAATGAATAGTACCATTGACCTAAAAGACAATTCTCAGGACTTGTATGACCTTTTTCAAAACCTGAATGAGTTAAGACAGCACGGGCTAAATCACCTGTGTATGCTTCATGGCTAGATACAATGTCTTTATTTTTAATAATACTCTCTTCCATTGTCTTTGTCGATTGAAAACTTTCCTCTGAAAGATTACTTGAAATAACACTCATACCTAAAAGTGAAAAGATTAAGACTATTAGTAGTCCGACACTAGCATTGATTTTTGTTTTTATTGTAAAATCTTGTAACATCATTTATCCTTTATTGAGCTATCTGCTCTTGCTGTTTTGATTCCATCATTCCAATCATTACTGGAATATCCATAATTAAAGCCACTTCACCACTTCCTAAAATAGTAGAACCGCTAAAATATTTCAACTTTTTAAAAAGTTGTCCCATAGGTTTAATAACTGTTTGAAGTTCACCAAGAAGTTCATCAACAATTATTCCCATCTTTTGTTCACCATATTGAATAACAATAACATTACTTCTTGCTAATGGAGATTGTGGAATTTTAAAATATTCACTAATATTTAAAAGAGGTAAAACACTTCCTCTTAGATTTATATAGCTGTTTCGTTTCATCTGAGATTTGGTATTTTTACTTAGTTCAATACATTCAACTAACATATCTAAAGGGATAATCATATTTGTATCGCCAACTTTTGTTAAAAAACCATCTATGATAGCAAGTGTTAAAGGAAGTCTAATAGTTATCTTTGTTCCTTTAGATTTTTGACTATCTATCTCAATAGTTCCATGAAGGTCACTTATATTTCTTTGAACAACATCCATACCAACACCACGACCAGATATATCTGTAACCTCTTTAGCCATAGAAAAACCAGGTTGGAGGATAAGGTTGAAAATCTCTTTTTGAGTGAGTTCATCTCCCTCATTTACAAGACCTTTTTCGATTCCTTTTGCTAAAAGTAAATTAGCATCAAGACCTTTGCCATCATCAACTATCTCAATAGCAATAGCACCTGCATCATGATAAGCATTTAATTGTAGAACACCTGTTTGTGGTTTATTGGATTCTTCACGTAGTTCAGGTGCTTCTATTCCGTGGTCAACAGAGTTCCGTATGAGATGCACAAGAGGGTCGGCTATCTTTTCGATAACCGTTTTATCAAGTTCAGTATCTCCACCATTAATAACTAAATCAACTTTTTTACCCACTTTATTTGCAGTATCATGAACAATACGTTTAAACTTATTAAATGTATCGCCAATAGGTACCATACGAATCTGCATAGCATTTTCTCGTACCTCTTCAAGCATCCTTGTGACAGTCGATACCGACTCTACTAAGTCTGAAATTTTGGAGTCAGTTGCTTTTTGCATAACAGCAGCATTCGCAATAACCATCTCACCGATAAGATTTATCAGAGTATCAATTTTATTAGCTTCTATTCTAATAAAGTTTGTTTGTTTTACTGCAGTATGACCTTTAGTAGTTTTTTTAACTTTTTTTATCTCATCTTTCTTTTCCTCAATCTTTTCAACTATTGGAGGTGTTGGAGCAGAGAGGTTTATAATAGAAATTTCAGATTTTTCTTTGACAAAATCGAAAGCATCTTCTATAACTTTTATAGTTTGAGAACTATGAAGTTCAATCTGATAAGACATATAACATTGTAAGGGTTCTATTGCATCAAAAAGAGGAATAGCTTGTGTATCGGTTGTAATCTCTTTAATCTCTCCTATCTCTTGAAGGTAGTGAATAAAAGTATATGTATCAAACCCATGTTTAAAAGTATCTTCAGAAAATTTAATATTTATCTGATATTTATCTAAACTGTTTTCTGAGGTTATTTCACTTGTTTCAGCTTTTTTCTCTTCTTGTACAGACTCTTTTTTTACTGTTTCTTTTTCTCCTAAACACTCTTTAAGTTCATAGATTAATGTTTGTGAGTCTGCTTGTATCTCCTCATTAGGCTCTCCTTCTGGGTCACTCATAACAAAATCTATAAGTGTTTGCATCTGGTCTTTACACGCTAAAAGAAGTTGGATAATATCATCATTAATCTCTATCTTATGATTTCTAATTTTATCAAGTAAGTTTTCTGCAATATGTGTAAAATCGACAATATAGTCGATACCAAACATTCCTGAACTACCTTTAATAGTATGAGCAGCACGAAAAACAGCATTGATATTTTCATCGTCCATACCATCTTCTTGAATCTCCATAAGAGCATCTTCCATCTTTTGGAGAAGTTCATCATTTTCAGCTTTATAGCCATCAAGCATATCTAAAAAATCAAGATTCATACTATATCCTCTTCAAAATATTTATCAAGCATAAAAAAAGAGATAAACTCTTTAAACTTTATTCCCGCTGTGATTTCAAATGTTATATTCTCTTTTTGTAGATATTTTTTAAGAGAGATTAAAACTTGTAAACCAGCAGAGTCTATCTCAATAACATCTATACAATGAATTAAAAATTCTTTATCTGTCGCGAGTAAGGGTGTTATCTCTTTTTTGAATGTTTCCACTTCATTAATAGTAAAGGATTGCTCCATATCAACAAAACACATACCATCATCAGAAAAAGCTTTCATATCTATACCTCACTTATCTATTTTTTATCTTATAGGAAGTTTATTTTATTTCTATGGAGGAAGTATGGAGAACTCTATTTTTTTCTCCATACTTTCTCCATACTTTTAAATTAAAATAACATACTTTTATATTACGAGGAGTAAGTAATGAATATTTTAATAACTGAAGATGCAAAAGAGACTAGAGAGGTTCTTCGAAATATCATTAAGTTTAGTATAGATGATACTATCACTATTTTTGAAGCAGATAATGGTGCAAGTGCATTAGATATTATTAAAGATAATCATATCGATATATTACTTACAGATATTATGATGCCAACTATGGACGGTTTTGAACTTATTACTCGAATAAAACAAAGTGAAAAAAATAAAAATATTTTTATAGTAGCTATAACGGGTTTAAGTGGAGAGGAACAGGTTAAAAAAGTGTTCTCTTGTGGAGCTGATTATTATATATCTAAGCCTATTCAAAAAGAAGATATTATTGCAAGATTGAAGTTGATATATAAATTAGTAAAAAAAGATGAGCCGATACCAGAATTAAAAAGAGATAGCTTTAATCCTTTTGAAGTACCTGTTATGATGAATTACTATACTATTTTTACAATACTACAAGAGGATGACTTATATCAAATTATTCATCATTTAGCTTTACTCTATCCAAATAGTGACAAAATAATGCTCAAAGATTTTATTACACTTCTATTCAAAAGTTATGAGAGTTTAGAGGGTGAGTTTGATGGTGCATTTGAGATGATGATAGAATCATCTGCTGATGATCTCTACCTTAGTTGTACAAATATAAGTTTTATAGAAGCGATTAAAAAATATGAAGATTCTATGCCCTCTGCTTATGATGTAAAGTATTTGTCAAACTCTATGACCATTAAAATACCGACACAAGGCAATTAAGATGAAAATATTAATAGTTGATGATGCTAAAGAAACACGAGAAAGTCTCCTTAACATTATAAAAATAAAAATTAATCCAAATTATGAAATTGCAGAAGCTGAAAATGGTTTGGAAGCATTAGCTTTAGTAGAGACATTTAAGCCAGATATTGTATTAACAGATGTTTTAATGCCTAGAATGGATGGTATACGTTTTACATCTATATTAAAATCCCAAGATGAAACAAAGCATATCTTTATTGCTGCTATTACTGGTTTGAGTGGAGATGAACAGATTCAAAAAATATATGCAAGTGGGGTTGATTTTTATATAGCTAAACCTTTTCAACTTGATGATATTGTAGCTCGACTTAAAGTAATAACATCTCTTATTAAACAAAAAAGTTCGATTACAGATATAAAACCAAAAATAGTTTATAACTCTTTTAATGATGAACATATTAAACATTATTCTATAACTTTTTCTATTATTACAGAGGATGATATATTTTTAATATTTGATTATTTTTCTAAACAAAATGTAGAGTATAACTCTTTAATATTAAAAGATTTTATGGTAACTCTTATTAAAACATATAGAACAATGAGTCTTAAAAATAGAGTATTTGATATTATTATTGAAGAATCTGAATCATATATTTATGTTACTGTAAAAAGTAATGTATTTATAAAATCGCTAGAGCAACTTGTTGATAAACATAGTAGCTTACTTCAATATGCAAAAGATGAAAATAGCTGTTCTTTTCGTGTAGATATTATCTCATTTTTAGCTAAACATGAGGTAAAAAAAACTATTTATAAAAGTGAAATAGTATCTGCTACTGAACTCTTAATAGTTACATCGGATGATATATTTGATTATGTAAATGAACTTAATTTTGCACTCCAAGAGTATAGATCTGTACATATCGATGAAATTTTTTACAATGACCAGATACATTTAGCTCTTCTTTCACTTTTTGAACAGTATATTAGACTATTTAAAAAGGTTCATAATTTTGATAAAGTATTAATTGCATTACAAAGTGTATATGTTTTACTTCAAAATAAAGAGGTAAAGCTATTTAATAATCAAGAAAGTGAGATGATATTTAATAATTTAGAAACTTTAAATCAGATAATAGAACTCTGGATAGAGGAAGTTATTACAAAACAAACAAGTATAAATGTTCATTATTATGATAATCAAATAATGAATAGTTGTAGACAGGTAGAAAAAGATTTTAGTTAATCTTTTTATAAAAAGGAGTTTAAAGTGAAAGTTATATTTGTTGATGATAGTTTAATAGTTCTTAAAACATTAAATAATCTTGTTGCTGATTTAATAGAAAATGGAATGATAGAGTGTGAATTTTATAGTGATTCTGTTTTAGTTAAAGAGATGATTGAGTCTGAAAAATTGGAGTATGATATTTTATTTGTAGATATTAATATGCCAAATGTAACTGGATATGATATTGTCAAAACTGCTAAAGCAATTCAAAAATATAGATATAAATCTATTATCGCAATCACTACATCATATACAACCGAATCTCAGAAGATAGGTAAAGAGGTTGGTATAGATGGTTGGTTTATTAAGTCCATAGTAACAGATTCTTTACAATCATCAATAGTAGATAGTATTAAAAAACTATATAAGCCTTAAAGAGTAAGTAATGAATAGTATAAAACTTTTTATTATTGATGATTCTGCGATTGTTCGTCAAACTATTAGCCATCTAGTGAAAGATGAATCTGATATAGAACTGATTGGTGTTGCTGCTGATCCTCTTTATGCTATGGAAAAATTTAAAACTACTGGTTTACCAGATGTTCTTATTTTAGATATAGAGATGCCACGAATGGACGGTGTAACTTTTTTAAAGCAGATAATGAAAGAGCAACCAATAGCTACAATTATCTGCTCATCTTTTGCTAAATTGGGTTCCTCCATAGTAGATGATATTCGTCGTGCAGGTGCTGTTGCATTGATTGAAAAACCAAACCTTCAAACAAAACAATTTTTAGAAAAATCAAAAGAAAGTCTTTTAAATTCTATTCGAGTTGCTGGAAAATCATCATTTAATAAAAAAATAGTAGTAGCTAAACCTATGGGAAATGCTAAAAAAGTTATAGCTATTGGTTCATCTACTGGGGGTGTACAAGTTTTAGAAAAGATATTAAAAGCTCTTCCTAGTGGAATGGCTCCTATCTTAATTACTCAACATATGCCTGCTGGTTTTACGGCATCACTTGCAAAAAGATTAAATACTCTGTGCCGTTTGAGAGTTAAACAGGCTGAAGATGGTGATGTTTTGGAACAATCAACAGTTTATATCGCTCAAGGTGATAAGCATATGACTATTGAAAAATCAGCTTTAAAATATATTATTAGAATTAAAGATGGTCCAAAAGTATCTCATCATAGACCGAGTGTCGATGTATTATTTCGTTCATTTGCTCAAGAACTTGGAAGTTCAGGTGTTGGTATTATTTTGACTGGAATGGGAAGTGATGGTGCTAGAGGAATGAAAGCTATGTTTGATCTTGGAGCTAAAACTTATGCACAAGATGAAGAGAGTTGTGTTGTTTATGGTATGCCAAATGAAGCTGTTAAACAGGGTGGAGTAACAAACTCACTAAGTATTCAAAAAATTATCGAATTGATTCAATCTATTCGATAATAAATTAAGAAAAGGAACTAAAAATGTATGATATAAAAAAACTAAAAGAGTTGTCTCAAAATCTTTCTGTTTTACTTGTTGATGATGAAGATGGTGCAAGGACTCAGGTATATAATATTTTAGTTCTTTTATTTAGAGATGTTTTTGTAGCAAAAAATGGGGCAGAAGCACTAGAGATATATAAAGAACAATCTATTGATTTAATTATTACTGATTTAACTATGCCTTTAATGAATGGTTTTGAACTTTTGAAGATGACACGTACTATTAATATTCATCAAAAAGTTATAGTTATGTCAGCACATACAGAAACAGACATCATAGTAAAAGCGATTAAGTCAAGTGTTGATGGGTATATACTTAAACCAATAGAAGCAATTCAGATGTTTGAATCGATTGAAAAAGCAGTAATATCTTTAAAATTAGAAAAAGAAAATATAAAATATCAAGAAAATTTAGAAAATAAAATAGATACACAGGCAAAACTTCTAATACAGAGACTGGAATATGATTCAATTACGGGACTTCCAAATAAAGAAAAATTATGTTTAGATTTTAGAACAGATAATAAAAAATTTAGTGAAGTGATTTTGCTCAATATAGATAATTTTTCTCAAATTAATGCAACCTATGGATATGTCGCAGGTGATAGCGCACTGAAACAGATAGGTTTATTTTTATCTGAAATTACTAAAGAAAATATTTATAGAGGGAATGGAGATGAGTTTTTAATCCTTTTAGATTCTTTTTCACAAGAGGAAGCATTAGAGTTAGCACATCTTATAAAACATAAAATTTATTCGAAACGTTTTAAAATTAATGAATCATCTCTTCGAATAACTTTTTCTATGGGTATTGTCAGTATTAAAGAAAATGATATGGAGCTTCCTTATGCAAAGGCTCAATTAGCACTAGGGGATATTCGTAAACTTCATAAAAATGCAGTTGGTCATTATTATGATGATTTGGAAACTCAAAATTATAAAGTACAGATGCATGAATGGGCAAATAAGGTTAAATTAGCACTTGATTTTGACCTTTTAGTTCCCTATTATCAAGCTATTGTTGACGCAAAAACGGGAGAGATAGATAAGTATGAATGTTTGGCTAGAATAGTTGAACAAGATAAACCAATATCTCCATTTAGATTTATAGAACCAGCTCGTATTGCAGGAATGGTAACAGAGATAACAAAACGTATGATTTTAAAATCATTTGAAAACTTTAGTAATAAGCCTACTATTCAATTTTCTATTAATATTACAGATGATGATTTTAAAGAGGAGTATTTAATTGATTATCTACAAGAGATGTGTAAAAAATATAATATAAAATCTTCTCAAGTTGTTTTAGAAGTATTAGAAAATATTAGTGATTATGATGCAGATCATGCTATCTCTCAAATGGATGAACTTAAATCTTTAGGGTATATAATTTCAATAGATGATTTTGGAGCAGAAAGTTCAAATTTTGCAAGAGTTCAAAAACTACAGATAGATTTTATTAAAATTGATGGTGCCTTTATAAAAGATATAGCACAAAATCAAAATAGTCTCATCATTACAAAAACTATTATCTTTTATGCTAAAAATATGGGTATTAAAACGATTGCTGAGTTTGTTCATAATGAAGAAACTTATGACATTGTAAAGGAACTAGGTGTTGATTATGTACAAGGGTATTATTTACATGAACCATCAAAGGATATAGGTTGAGTTTAGAATTAAAAGAGGAATCCAAAGAGTTAGTAGTTTTATATGTTGAAGATGAAGATGATACACGTTTTCAAATCTCTGAAATATTAAAAATTTTTTTTAAAGAAGTTATTGTTGGTGTAAATGGATTAGATGCTTTAGAAAAATATAAAAAAAATAGTATAGATTTAGTTATGACTGATTTAACGATGCCTAAAATGAATGGTTTAGAGATGATTAAAAATATTAAAAGTATTAATCCTTATCAACATATTATTATTTTAACAGCTCATAATAGTAGTGAAAATCTACTTGAAGCTATTGACTTACAGCTTGATGGATTTTTATTGAAACCTCTTAAAATGGTTAAACTAACAGAGTTGCTTTTAAAGGTCACTAAGATAATAAATCTTGAAAAAATAGTTTAAATAATTAGGATAAAAAAATGTATACACTCAATTATAAATATAAAAATGATAAATTACTTAAAGAGTGGTTATTAGAGAATAAAATAAGTTCTCAAAAAGAGTGTTTAGTTCAATTTTTTAGTGGTATAGTAGAAAGAGATTTTATTCAAAATATTGCAAATACTCTTACTAATGCTCTCCCTAATGCTCATATTATCGGTTCAACAACAGATGGGGAGATAGTAGGTGATGAGGTTACTTCTTTTCAGACTATTATAAGTGTCTCTATTTTTGAAAAAACTACTATAAAATCGGTTTATACTCTTTATGAAAGTTCATCTTTTGATATGGGAAAAGAGATAGCTTCAAAACTTGATACAGATAATATAAAAGTGATGATACTGTTTACAGCTGGTTTATCTATAAATGGTGAATCTTTTATTACAGGTGTAAGAGATATTTCTCACAATAGATATATAGTAGCTGGTGGTTTAGCAGGAGATAATGGCAATTTAAAAAAAACTTATGTAATACATCAAAATAAAATTTTTGATATAGGTGCTGTTGGTGTTATTTTATCTGGAGAAGAGTTACGAGTAAAAAATAGTTATCAGTTTGGTTGGGAAGCTGTTGGATTACCTATGACAGTTACAAAAAGTGAGGGTAATAGAGTTTATGAGATAAATAATATCTCCGTGATAGATATATATAAAAAATATTTCGGTGAAAATATTTCAAATCAGTTACCAAAAATAGGTATAGAGATACCATTAATGATTGAAAGAGATAGTATGAAAATAGCGAGAGCTCCTCTCTTTAAATTTGAAGATAAATCTCTTTTATTTGCAGGTAATGTTATTCAAGGTGAAAGTGTTCGTTTTGCTATCGGACGAGCAGAAATGATTTTAAAAGAGAGTCAAGAGATATGTGAAGCATTTGGAAAAGAGTGTACTCCTGAGTCTATGTTTGTATATTCTTGTATGGCAAGAAGACGACTTCTCTCTTCAAAAAGTTCTGTAGAACTTGTTTCTATGGCAAATAAAGCACCTGTAAGTGGTTTTTTTACTTATGGTGAATTCTTTTCAGATAGTAAAAATAATTATCTTTTTAACGAAACTATGACTATTCTTGCTCTAAGTGAAAAAGAGTTCAAAATAGAAAATTTACAAAAAAGAGATAAGGTTGCAATAGAGTTTACTGATCATAGAAATGAGATGATGTATGCACTGACTTATATGACACATGTTATAACGACAGAGTGGCAAGATAAATTAGATTTGGAAATAATTAAAAATAAAGAGCAAGAGAGACAAAATTTTCAAAAAAATAAATTGGCACAGATGGGGGAGATGATAGGTATGATAGCGCATCAGTGGCGACAACCTCTAAATGCTATTAGTGCAACAGGTATAAACCTCTCTCTTTTATCAAGTATGGGTATGCTTGAGGAGAAGAAAGTATCAGAGAGTAGTGAATTTATACAAGACCAATGTCAAAAAATGTCAAATACTATAGATACCTTTATGAATTTTGTAAAGCCATCAAAAGAATCTAAAGAGTTTAAAATAACAGATACAGTAAAAGCTATTATGCAGATAATGGGATCACAACTTACCAATCATAATATAAAAATAGATATACAAATAAAAGATAAGCGTATATCGATGGTAGGTTATGAAGATTTATTAGAACAAGTTATAATTAATATTCTTGCAAATGCAAGAGATGCTTTTGATGATATAGATAGTGTGGATAAGTTTATAACAATTATTGTAGATGCAGAAAAAAAGATACCAATAATAACAATAGAAGATAATGCAGGAGGAATTCCTCAAGAGATAGCTGAGAAAATATTTAATCCATATTTTACAACAAAAGAGCAGGGTAAAGGAACAGGTATAGGGTTATATATGAGTTTGGATATTATGAAAAAAAGTTTTAATGGTGAGTTATTATATAGTGCTACTAAAGATGGTAGTTGTTTCAGTATTGTTTGTGGAGATAGAGGTATATATTATTAGATGAAATTTTTTCTCTTTTTAATTTTTCTCATTATTTCATTATCTGCAAACAATATATTTGATAATAAGCAATTTTTATCTGATAAAGAATTAGAATATTTAATAAATAAAAAAGAGTTATCTATATGTATTACTCAAGATTATTTACCCTATTCTGCTTACCATAAAAATAGATATGTAGGAATAACAGCAGATTATTTAAAACTGATAACAGATCCGTTACCTATTTCTTTAAAAATTATGGTAGCTTACTCTCCTGAGGAATATTTTAAAATGTTTCAATCTAAAGAGTGTGATATAAAACCTTTTTATCCTACAAATTTTAAAACTTTGCTTCCTTACTCAAGTACATCCACTTATATTAATGATACTATCTCTTTAGTTACTCGAATTCATGAACCATTTATATATGATATAACAAGTTTAAAAGATAAAGAAATCGTTATTTTAAAAGGTTTTAGTTCTATTAAAAAGCATCTAATGTCACGTTATCCCTATATTAATTTGAGAGAGGTTGAAGATATCGATAGTGCTTTACATTTAGTAGCATCTGAGCAAGTTTTTGCTTATATTGGTAGTTCTTTAGTTTCGACATATAATATCCAACAAAGATACTCTCATAAATTAAAAATTGGAAATGAATTTTTTGGATTTGAACTTGGTTTTGGTGTATTGAACGATGATATAGAACTTTTAAATATCTTAAATAAAAGTATTGCAAATATTAAAGAGACTCAACAACATGAAATATTTAATAAATGGCTTACAACAACTATAGAAAAAAAACAGGATTACAAACTGTTTTGGCAAATTATTATAGTATTATTATTTATAGTAATAGGAGTAGTGCTATTTTCTATAAAACAAAATAGATTAAAACAGAAAATTGCTCAACTCAATATAAATTTAGAAAAAAATATTTTCAAAGCAACAGAAAAAATACAAGCTCAAAATATATTACTTCAAGAGTCTGTCAATAATTTTCAAGATATAATAGATGGAACGATGGAGATGATAGTTCTTTATGATAGTGACAGAAAAATAACAGATGTAAATATATCTTGTATAAAACTTTTAGGGTATGAAAATAAAAATGAAATTATTGGTTTGGATATACTCTCTTTTATTCCAAAAGAACAATTATCTATAGCAAAATTAGCTATTAAAAAAAATATAGTAGAACCTTATGAACTTACTATTGTAACTAAGGATAACTCTTCTCTCCAGACATTACTAAGTGCTCGTTATATCGTGAAAAATGGTAAAAAACTTAGAATGGTCAGTATTGTTGATATTACAGATTTAAAAGAAAAAGATAAGCAGTTGCTAAGACAAGGAAAGCTTATCCAGATGGGAGAGATGATGAATATGATAGCCCATCAATGGCGTCAACCTCTTAACGCGATAAGTGCATCAAGTATCAATCTATCATTCCTTTCGAGTATGGGAATGTTAGAGGAGAAAAAGCTTCAAGAAAACAGTCTCTTTATACAAGAACAGTGTCAAAAAATGTCAGAAACAATAAATACATTTATGAATTTTGTCAAACCAGCAAAAGAGTCTAAAGAGTTTAAATTTATAGATACTATAGATGTTGTTATGCAGATAATGGGGATTCAGTTAGTAAATCATAATATAGAAGTAAAGATAGATGTTAAAGATAAAGATATAGGTTTTATTGGATATGAAGACCTGTTAGAACAGGTAATAATAAATCTTTTATCCAATGCTAGAGATGCTTTTGAAGAGTTGGATATAGATAATAAGTATATTAATATAAAAATAGAACGAATAGATGGTATCGCAGTTATTAAAATTGAAGATAATGCTGGAGGAATTCCTAAAGAGATAGCTGAGAAAATCTTTAATCCCTATTTTACAACAAAAGAGCAGGGTAAAGGAACTGGTATAGGGTTGTATATGAGCTTAGATATTATGAAAAAGAGTTTCGATGGTGATTTGATTTATAATCATATTGATAATGGTAGTTGTTTTAGAATTATATTTGGAGGAAGATAAAATGTTAGATATACAGAAAAAACTAGCTGAACTTGGTAAAAATATATCAATTTTATATGTTGAAGATGAGGTTCAAACAAGAGAACAATATACAGAGATTTTCAAGCTTTTATTTAAAAATGTAACAAGTGTAGGTGATGGAGAACTTGCATTAGAAGAGTATAAAGATAGAAGATATGACCTTTTAATAACAGATTTAACAATGCCAAATATGGATGGTGTTTCTTTAATTACTGAAGTTTTTAAAATTGACCCACATCAACATACTATTATAATGACAGCACATAATACCAGTGATAATTTAAGAAGTTCTATCGATTTTCAAGTTGATGGTATTTTATTAAAACCGATAGTTTTAGATAAATTTCTTTCTTTACTTTATAAAGTTTGTCATTTAATAGATTTGGAAAAAAATGATAAAAAGTCTATCTCTTATGACCGTATGTTCAATAACAAGGAAGAATCTTTATTTCTTGTAGTTATAGATAAATTTGATGAGATAATAAATCAATTTGGAAATAAAATAAAAGATCCTATTATACAAGCAGTAAAGGAACATCTATCATATTTTGGAATAGAGGAGATAAATATTGTTCAGTTTCAAGATGATGTTTTAATCTGTGGAGCAGATAAAAATTATTTAGAACAGATACTTAGTTCTTTAGAAAATTTTTCCGATACAAATCATACTTTGATAGTATCATTAAATAAAGTAAAAATATATATTACTCTCTCTTATGGTGTAATTATTTTTAAAGAGGATGAAGAACATAGCGAAGAGGATATTTTTGAACATATTAATAATGTAGTATTAGAGATAAAAAATGATGATTATAGTAATTTTGTTGTTAAAATGGATGTTAGTCCAGAGGAGATAAATAAAAATAACTCTTTAAATTGGCTTGGAGTTACATTAGATGCCTTAAAGCAAGAAAGTATAGTTCCTTTTTATCAACCGATTGTAGAGATAGAAAATATGCAAGTATCTTCTTATGAAGTTTTTGCTCGAATAAAACAGGAAAACCGATATATTTTACCTAAGTTTTTTATAGACCTTAGTAAAAAAGCTGGAATTCTCGAAGATATATCTAAAAGTATATTTAAAAAAAGTTTTTATGATTTTTCTCAAACAGATTTTTGTTTTCATATAAATTTAAGTGATTTAGATTTAAGAACTAATGCGATGAAAGATTATCTAGTCTATTTAAGTAGTCTTTACAATATAGAGCATAATAGAGTTATTTTAAATATTATGAACCATGAAAAGTTACAACACTTAGGAAAAACAGTTAAAGTATTATTAGAGTTAAAAGAGCTAGGATTTCAACTAGCCTTAAAAGGTTTTGGAACGGGCAGTATCAATATTGAGTTAGTATCTAAACTATTACCTCATTACATAAAAATAGATGCTAATATATTACAAAAATCTCTAAGTGATGCAAATATTCGCGCTATGGTAGCTTTTCTTATTAACTATACAAAACAAGTTGCTATAAAAAGTATAGTTGTCGGTGTAGAAAGTCAAGCTATTGTAGAGATTGCAAAAGAGTTAGGTATTGAATATATTCAAGGTTATTTAATTCAAAAACCATCTAGTAGTTTATAAAGATGGTTTAAAGTATTAAGGATTATATTATGAGCTTTCAATATAAATATAACTATTTATATGAAAAATAATACTCCTATTATTACAATAGAAGATAATGCGGGAGGAATTCCTAACGAGATAGCTGACAAAATCTTTAATCCCTATTTTACAACAAAAGAGCAGGGTAAAGGAACAGGAATAGGTTTATATATGAGCTTAGATATTATCATTCAACTAATGAAGGTAGTTATTTTGAGTTGATTTGTGGTAAAATGGTCTGATTTTAAATTAGAAAGTTGAGAATGAATAAAAATATAGTACATGAAATAGGTAATTATTTACAGCAAATAATCAGTAATGCTGAACATATCTCTGAACATAGCCAAATGTTTTTATATTCTGATAAAATAAAAAATATTGCTTATAAAATAGATGCTCTTATAACAGATTCTACTGTTGAAAAACCACTAATAAATATGAATAATAAAATAACAAAAGTTTTTGATTTTAAATACTTTAATGGAAAAAAAATATTAATAGTGGATGATATAAGAGAAAATATAACTATTATGGAAAATATTTTTTTAACACTATCTTGTAAAATAGAATCAGTTTTAAGTGGTGAAGATGCTTTAAAACTTTATAAAAATGGCTATCGTCCTGAAATAGTATGTATGGATATGATGATGCCAGGTATTGATGGATTTACAACAACACAGGAATTGAAATTATTGGGTTGTGATGCTTATTTTATAGCGATAAGTGCCTTAAAAAATCAATCTCACGATACTGTTTCTATTTTTGATGTTTGGCTTCAAAAACCATTTACTTTTGAACATATAATAGGTGCATTATCTGGATACTATCATAAAGTAGATAGTAAAAAAATAGAGATATATAGATTAGATTCTGAAATTTCTACTGAATATAAAAATAAAATTTTAGAATTATCTCAAAAAGGTGCATATAGCGAACTGCTAAGACTCCTTGCCACACTTCCTTCATCAGCTTCAAAAGAGTTTTTAACTCAATCTTTAAAAGAGATGAAATTTGATGCTATTATAAAATCCATTATTTCTTCATAGTTGTTTGTTATAATTAATTCATAAAATTTATGAAAGGTCAATATGATGGTTTTATTAGAAAATGATGCACCTAAAGTATTAATTGTTGATGATAAAGCTGAAAATTTAGTGGTTTTAATAGATATGTTAAGTTCTCTCCATTTAGAAATTATAGTTGCTTCAAATGCTATGGAAGTTTATGATAGAGTGAAATATTATGATTTTGATTTAATACTATTGGATATAGTTATGCCAGAAATAGATGGGTATGAAGTTTGTCAAACATTAAAATCGAATCTAAAATATAAAGATATTCCTATTATTTTTATTTCAGCTTTGAGTGGTATAGAGGATAAAATTAAAGGTTTTGAATTAGGTGGTGATGATTATATAACTAAACCTATTATTCCAAAAGAGTTGATAGCTAGAGTAAATCTTCATCTACAAAAAAATATAATTTTTAAATCATTAAAAAACCTCCTTCGAAAATCATACCATGAACTTTATAATCCTTTAGCTGTTATAAATACATCTTTAGAGATGCAAACACTTAAAAATGGAACAAATAGGCATACTGATGCTATTACCGTCGCATCAAGGACACTTCAAACTGTTTATGATGATTTATATTACTCTATCTCAGTACAAAAAGAGGAATTAGAAGTAGTTGATATAGATTTTGTTAAGTTTATTCAGAAAAGAATTAATTATTTTTTTTATTTTAAAGAGAGTAAAAAAATTGATATAGATTTTAAAATACAAGATTTTTCTATTATTAGAATGAAAGAAACTGACCTTTTGAGAATAGTAGACAACACTCTTTCAAATGCAATAAAATATGCTTCACAAAATTCAACTGTAACGATAGAAGTTATTAATAATTCAAAAGATATAGTGTTTCGTTCAAGAAATAGAGGGAGTGAGATTAAAAATCCAGAAAAGATTTTTAATAAAGGATACCGAGAAGATTTTAACACTATTGGCATGGGAATAGGATTGGAAATAGTAGCTTCAATCTGTCATATATATAATATATTAGCAGAAGTTGTTTCTGATAAAGGTGAGAGTTGTTTTAAATATACAATACCCAAAAGGTGAAAAAGGTTCAATACAATGAAAGTGATTTTACTAGAAGATGAATATTTTTTAAATGAAAATATCAAAGAGTATTTAGAGTTAAAAGGAATGCTTGTTGATTCTTATACAGATGGAGCAGAACTTTTAAAATCTTCAAGTCTTGATGCAGATATAGCGATTCTTGATATAGAAGTTCCTGGTGCGACAGGTTTTGAAGTGATTGAATGGATTAAACGGGTGGATAAAGATATACCCACTATTTTTATGACAGCTTATACCGATATACAAAGTATAGAAAAAGCGTATACTCTTGGATGTTCCGATTATCTTAAAAAACCTTTTGACTTAATTGAACTTTATTTACGAGTACAACAGCTTTTAGATATGAACAATCATACAAAAATAGAGATTAATAGTTTTATATTTTTTGATATGCAAGAGGAACAGCTTTATGTATCTAAAAAGATTATTAAACTTACCAAAATACAAAGAAAAATACTACAATCATTGTTAAAACATAAAAATAGTGTAGTGAGTTATGAGCTTTTAATGAGTGAAGTATGGGAAGATGAATATGTAAAAGTAAATACAATAGCTTCACATATAAAAGAGATTCGTAAATATATTCCGTCTAATACGATTTATAGTATAAGGGCAGAGGGATATAGAGTTAATTTATAACTTCATATTTTCTCCATACTCTTTATCTATTATTCTAAAAATTAAGGAGTTTACTTATGCAGTATTCAGATCAACGTTTAAAAATAAAATTACTTGTCGGTATTGTTAGTGTCTTTACTATTTTAATAGGTGTATTTTACTATATTTTATATCAAGAAGAAAAATCTATTTTTTCGAGTAAAATTAATCAAAAACAAATTTTAGTAAATGCTTTAATGAAGCAAATTACTGCTGATTTGAATAGGGAAATGTTGATTATTCTTGAAAATATTGTTCGAAACAGGAGTATTGTTCAAGCACTTGAATCGAATGATAGAAAAAAAATGTTGGAATATACTTTTCCTATATATAAACTTTTAAAAGATGAAAATAGTGACTATTCTATAATGCACTTTCATCGTGCAGATGCTACATCTTTTTTAAGATTACACAACCTCCAAAAGTATGATGATGATTTAAAAACTATACGTCCTATGATAGATTATACTCATGCCAATCATATTAGAACTTTTGGGTTTGAGGTTGGAAAATATGATAGAGGTCTATTGACATATAGAGTGGCTGTTCCTATATTTAATAAACAAACAAAATATATAGGGGCTTTAGAACTTGGTATAGATGCTGAGGTTTTTGTAGAGCGTCTTAAAAATATGATACTAGGAAAAAATATTGAAGGTGCATTTTTTGTTAAAAAAGAGATACTTGAAATTTTAAAGAGAGATGATAAAGAGGAATCATTTGTTCTAGCACATAAAACAGATGGTTTTATAAATAGAAAACTATATGATTCTATGAATTTTAGATTTTTAGAAGTAGAAGAGAATGAACAGTCATATATGATTGGTAAAAAAGATGATTTTATTAAAAATTTTAATGGAGAATCTATGGGTATTGCAGTTATGCAGTTTAATATAACAGATGATTATACTCGTTTATATCATTTTTTAAGAACAATAATTATTTTACTTTTTTTACTTTTTTTAACTATTCTTTTACAAGTTTATTATGGTTTTAACCGTTTTATAGACTATATTCATCAAGAAAGATTAAATGTTTCTGTTGAAAAAGAAAATCTAAAAAATGAACAAGATAAAGTACAAGCTATATTAAATGCTCAAACTAATATTTTAATTTTGAGTGATGGAAAAAATATAAAAATTGTTAATCAAGCATTTTTAGATTTTTTTGCTTTGATAGAGTTAGAGGAGTTTACAAAACATAGTAATTGTATTTGCTCTTTATTTATAGAACATGATGATTTTTTTAGTTTGAGTAAAATAGATAAAGATAAAAACTGGATAGCACACCTTAAAAAACAGCAAGCTGAAAATAGACGTGTTACTATATTAGATAGTGAAAATAAAGGACATGCTTTTGAACTTCATATAAGACAGTATCAACTAGAAAGTAAACTATTTGTTATAGAGTTCCATGATATTACAGATATGATGATACAACAAAAAAAGCTTTATCATGAGGCTAATACAGATAAATTGACAAATATTTTTAACAGAAACTATTTTTTAGCAAAAATAAAAACCTTGTCACTCTTAGCTGATGAAGATAATATTGATTTATCTTTAATTATGTTTGATATAGACCATTTTAAAAATGTTAATGATACGTATGGGCATGATATTGGGGATGAAGTTTTAAAAATCCTTTCTTCAGTTATAAGTAAGTGTTTACGTAATCAAGATATTTTTGCTCGTTGGGGTGGAGAAGAATTTTTAGTTTTATTACCAAATATAAATATTGAAACAGCTTCAAAAATTGCTGAAAAACTTCGTTATGCTCTTGATACAATAGATGAAAAAGATATACCACATTTTACGAGTAGTTTTGGTGTTGTTGAATTTGTAAATGGCGAATCCACAGATAGATTTTTAAAACGTGTTGATGAAGCTTTATATGAAGCAAAAGATACTGGAAGAAATAAAGTTGTAACGCATTAACTTCTTCTTCATATTTTCTCCATACTCTTTTAATAATATATAGGATTATGTTTATTAAGAGAGTAGCTATGAACTTAGAAAAATTAAAATTAAATTTATTATATGTAGAAGATGATGTAGATACTAGAGAGCGTTTATCCGAAGTATTACGAAATAAAGTTCAAACAGTATATGTTGCAAAAGATGGTGTGGAAGCTTTAGAACTATTTGGAAAGCATACAATTCATCTTATAATTAGTGATTTTCAGATGCCAAATATGAATGGAAACGAACTATGTACAAAAGTGAAAGAGATAAATCCTCTTATAACTTTTATATTATTAACTGCATTTAATCATTCCAATCTCTTAATAGAATCAATTAACTCTGGTGTAGATAAATTTCTTCAAAAGCCTATAAATTCTACACAACTATTTTCAATTCTTGATAAGATGAACGACAAAGTAATGAGTAATTTTCAATTTGAAAAATCTATGGTTTGTTTAAAAGAAGCTGAACAAATAGCACTGTTATCTTATTGGGATTTAAATCTTCATACAAAAGAATTGCATTTTTCAGAGGAATCTAAAGAATTATTTGGGTTAAGTGGAGATAATATTACTTATAAAACATTTGCAGAACTTATTATAGATGAAGATAAAATTAAATTTCTTAATATTTTTGAAAGACGTATTTATATTGATCAACATATAGATGAGATTATTATAATGAAGAAGAAGAACAATAATAATAATCAAAAAAAATATCTTCATCTAATAGCAAAAAAATGGGAAAGTTTAGTGTGTGGTACACAACATGTTATAGGTTTATTTCAAGATGTAACTCGTTATGAAGTGCAGATGATAAAGTTATTAAAAGAGTCTCAATCTGATCCTATGTTAAAAATATCAAATAAAAGATTTTTAATAGATGAAGTTGGAAATCTTATTAAATTAGCTAAACGATATGGTCACTCTATAGGAACTATATTTTTTGATATAGATAACTTTAAAAAAATTAACGATAATTATGGTCATCTTGTAGCTGATGATTTACTTATAGAGTTAGTAGATTTAGTGAGTGACAATATAAGACAAAGTGATTATTTCGGAAGATGGGGTGGTGATGAATTTGTTATTGTTACTGGATATAGTAGTCCTGATTCAACGATAGAATTAGCAAATAAACTATTAAAGAGGGTTAATTCTCATTTATGGTCCCACGGTGTTGAATTAACTATAAGTATTGGTGTTGCTTTTTATGAAGCAGGTGATAGTGTAAGTAGTTTGATAAATAAAGCAGATATAAAGATGTTAGAAGCAAAACAAGTAGGTAAAAATCAGTATTGTTTATGATAATTTTCATTGAACTCTTGAACTTAAAACAGATAAGTAAAAAACAAGAGCAAAGTTGATACAATCTTTTAAATGAAAAATATAAATTTTTAGGAAATATCTTGATTTTAATGATAGACAATTATGATAGTTTTACATATAACATAGTTCAATACTGTAGAGAGTTAGGTGCTGATTTACGTATTATTCGTAATGATGAGATGAGTGTTTTGGATATTGAAAAATTAAATCCTGAAAAAATAATAATCTCCCCTGGTCCTGCAACTCCAGATGATGCAGGTATAACTCTTGACGTAATTAAACATTTTAAAGATAAAGTTCCTCTTTTAGGGATATGTTTAGGGCATCAAAGTATCGCTCAAGTTTTTGGTGGAGATGTTATTCGTGCTGAAAATATGATGCATGGTAAAACTTCTATTATAAAACGTAATGGTAATTGTGCTATTTTTAATGATATTCCAACAGAGTTTGTAGCTACCCGTTATCACTCTTTAATAGTAGATAAAAAAACTCTTCCAACTCAAATAGAAGCGACAGCATTTAGTAGTGATGATAATGAGATAATGGCTCTTAAAATCAAAGATAAAGAGATATATGGAGTTCAATTTCATCCAGAATCTATCATGAGTGAATATGGTCACGAGATGATAGGAAACTTTTTAAAGATATGAAAAAATTACCAATCGGCATACAAACATTTAGAGATATTATAAAAGAAGATTATCTCTATATAGATAAAACAAAAGAGGCATTAGAACTGATAGAAAATTATAGATATAGTTTTCTATCACGTCCTAGAAGATTTGGAAAGTCACTTTTTTTAGATACCTTACATAACATATTTGAAGGAAAAAAAGAGCTATTTGAGGGTTTGTATATTTATGATAAATGGGATTGGGAGGTTACTTATCCTGTTATTAAAATAAGTTGGAGTGGTGATTTTAAAACAGTTCAAAGTTTAAAAAATGTAGCTTATTATAATTTGAAAAAAAATCAAGAACGACTTGATGTTTTTTGTGAAAACGATATTGATAATGCTATCTGTTTTTCTCAACTCATTGAGAAAACTCATAAAAAATATAATCAAAAAGTAGTAATACTAATAGATGAATATGATAAACCCATCTTAGATGTGATAGAAAATATAGAACAAGCAAAAATAAATAGAGATTTTATTAAAAGTCTTTACTCTATCATAAAAGATAGCGACCAATATATAAAATTTACATTTTTAACAGGAGTCTCTAAATTCTCAAAAGCTTCTATTTTCAGTGGATTAAATATGCTGAGTGATATTTCATTAATGAAAAAGTTTGGAAATATCTGTGGTTATACACAAAAAGATATAGAAACAACATTTTTACCCTATTTAGAAGATGTAGATATGAAAAGAATGAAGAAATTTTATAATGGCTACAACTTCTTAAAAGATGATATATATAATCCCTTTGATACTCTTTTATTTATAGATAATGATTTTAAATATTCAAACTATTGGTTTACTACTGGAAACCCAAGTTTTTTAATAAAGCTAATAGAAAAGAATAACTATTTTCTTCCAAAATTAACTAATTTAGTGCTAGATGAAAGACTCTTAGATAGCTTCGATATTGAAAATATAGATATAGAAGTCATTCTATATCAAAGTGGCTATTTGACAATAGATGAGATGATAGATGATGAAGATTATGGAATAGAATATAAACTAAAAATACCAAATAAAGAGGTACAACAATCGTTAAGTGATGTAATTGTGCATTATTTCGTGCAAGATATAAATCCTAAATCAAAAAAAGTACCTATTGGAAAAGCACTAAAAAAGGAGAATTTAGAAGGATTTAAAGAGGCACTTAATGCTATTTTTGCCTCTATTCCTAATAATAATTATACAAATAATCATATTCAAAACTATGAAGGGTTTTATGCAAGTATAGTGTTTGTCTATCTGCAATCTTTAGGATTGGAGATAATAGGCGAAGATGTTACAAATAGAGGGCGAATAGATTTGACGATAAAGATAGAAAATCTTATCTATGTGATAGAGTTTAAAGTTAATGGAAATAATAATGCCTTGCAACAGATAAAAAGTAAGGGATATTCACAGAAGTATCTGAATGAGGATAAAACTATTTATGAAGTAGGGATAGAGTTTTCTCAAAAGGAAAAAGCTATTGTTGGATTTGAGTGGGAGAGGGTGGAGTAGATGCGAGTAAGAGATTTATCTAAAGAAAAATAATGAGTATGAATTACAAACAGATTTTATTCTTAATACTAGGGTTAGATACACTTATTCTTCTTTTCCAAGTAACAGAGTTATCTATCTCTTATAAAGAAGTTCTTATTCTTGAGGGAGATATATCTTTCTTACAACTTCTTGTAAATAGTTCATTTTATCTCTTTGGAAGAAACGATTTTGCTTTGCGATTACCTATGATACTTTTTCATATTGGAAGTGCTATTCTTTTTTATGAGGTTTCCAAAGAGTATATTAAAAGAGAAAAAGATAGATTATGGTTATTGCTTGTCTATGTACTTCTACCTGGAGTAATGAGTTCTGCAATAGTTGTAAATAGTGCAGGAATTATTATTTTTGGTCTATTTTTATTTCTATATTTATATCAAAAGTTTGATGAAAGATATGTTTATGGACTTTTAATTCTCTATGCTTTTATAGAAGCTGATTTTTCATACCTATTTGCATCATTAGTTATATACTCTATATATACAAAAAATAGAAATTTTTTTATATTAAATATTATTCTTTTTATAATATCAATCTCTCTGTATGGTTTATATGTCAAAGGTGTTCCAAGTGGGCATTTTCTTGATACGATAGGTATATATGCAACAGTATTTTCTTCAATAGTTTTTGTCTATATTATCTATACTCTCTCTAAAAAATATATCTTAAAGGAGCTAGATATTATATGGTTTATATCTTCTACCGTTTTAATATATTCACTTATAATATCTTTTAGACAAAAAATAGCGATAGAACATTTTGCACCATATCTAATAATCGCTTTACCTCTCGCTGGAAACTTTTTTATTCGTTCTTATCGAGTGCGATTAAAACAGTTTAGAAAAAATTACAAAAATATTTTTATAGTTGCACTGAGTTTATTGTTTATACACTCTTTAATTATATTTTGTAACAAAGAGTTCTATGCTTTTATAGAAAAACCAAAAAAACATTTTGCGTATAAGATGCATATTGCAAAAGAGTTAGCTAAAAATTTACAGTTACAATCTATAAAATGTGTTACAACTGATAAAAAAATGTCGATGAGGTTGAAGTTTTATGGTATTGAAAGTTGTTCAGAAAATGTACTAAGTAAAATAGCAGTGAATAAAGTAAATGCAAAAAGTGTAACGGTTAGTTACGCAAATAGAGTTGTATATAGTGCTACTGTTACAAAATTAAACAGTAAATAAACCTATTTTCATTTTAAGCGATAATCTGAAGATGTTAATTAATGATAATATGTTAGACTTACTACCAAATTCAAAGATAGGGAGTTTCTATGGCTCAAAAAGCGATACGCGAATACGATGCTAAGTCAATCTTAGCAAAACATTGGAACAAATATTTTCCAGATTTTACTTATGCTTATGAAACTGTAATGGTTCAGAATGGTTCAGAATTAATTGAAACAGCAAAGACTAAAACTTGGTTAAATGAAAAGAAATTAGTTGCAAAACCAGATATGTTATTTGGTAAGCGTGGTATGAATGATTTAGTTCTTTTTAGAGATGCTAAACCAGGTGATGTATCTTTAGCTAAAGCTGCTTCTTGGATAGATGAAAAATCTACTGGCGATCAAAGTGTTTATTTTTCATTTGATGGTGACAAACCTACTGGTGAACCATCTGTTGATAAATTAACTAACTTTATTGTTGAGCCATTTACTCCACATACTGATGCTGAAGAGTATTATGTTTCTGCAACGTGTGTAGGTGACGATGATGTTATCTATATGTCAGCAGAAGGTGGTATCGCTATTGAAGAAAATTGGGATGAAAAAGTTACAGAAGTAGCATTTCCAATTACTGCAACAGAAGATGAAATTGCTGAAAAAATTCGTGCAAATGTACCTAAAGATGTAGCTGAAAAAGATAAAGCAAATTTTGCTGAATTTTGTATCGGTTTCTTTAAGGCATACCGTGAATTAAACTTCGCATACCTTGAAATCAATCCTTTTGTTATGCAAGGTAATAAAGTTGAACTTTTAGATATGGTTGCTAAACTTGATGATACTGCTGGTTTTATGATGGTTGAGGAGTGGGGTGATGTTGAATATCCTACTGCATTTGGTATGGAAGCTAAATCTCCAGAAGTTGAAGCTATTGAAGAAGCTGATGCTAAAACTGGTGCTTCATTAAAACTTACGTTACTTAAACCAGAAGCTAGAATCTGGACTATGGTTGCAGGTGGTGGTGCTTCAGTTGTTTATGCTGATACTATTGCTGATATGGCTGGAATTGATGATTTAGCTAACTATGGTGAGTATTCTGGTGGTCCAACTACTGGTGAAACTAAGTTTTATGCTGAAACACTACTTGACCTAATGACTAGAGAAAAAGATCCTCAAGGTCGTGGTAAAGTTATGATTATCGGTGGAGCTATTGCTAACTTTACTGATGTTGCAAAAACTTTTACAGGTATTATTCAAGCATTTGAAGTATACGCTGACAAGATGAAAGAAGTTGATTTAAAAATCTACGTTCGTCGTGGAGGACCTAACTACGAGAAAGGTCTTAAAGATATTAAAGAAGCTGCTGATAGACTTGGTCTATATATTGAAGTTTATGGTCCTGAAACGCATGTTACTGACATCGTTCGTATGGCACTAGAGAAGTAAGGAGAAATTAATGGAACAACTATATACAAAAGACACACAAGCGATTTTTTGGAATAACAACAAAACTGCTATCCAAAGAATGCTAGATTACGATTATACAATTCAAAGAAAAACTCCTTCAGTTGCAGCGATTGTTGCACCTACAAGTGGAAATAAATTTGAGAAATTCTTTTTTGGTCCAGATGAAGTTATGATTCCTCTTTTCAAAACGACTGCAGCAGCGAAAAAAGCACAGCCACAAGCTGATGTTCTTTTAAACTTTGCATCATTTAGAACTGCGTACGATGTTACTATGGAAGCACTTGAAATCGGTGGTTTTTCATCAATGATGATTACTGCTGAAGGTATCCCTGAACGTTTAGCGCGTGGTATGAATCAAACTGCTCGTGAGAAAAATGTAACTATCATCGGTCCTGCGACTGTTGGTGCTATCACTCCGGGTGCATTCAAAGTTGCAAATATTGGTGGTACTATTACTAATATTGTGAATTCTAAACTTCACCGTGCTGGTTCTTGTGGACTTGTTACACGTTCTGGTGGTTTATTTAACGAACTTTCTAACATTATCTCTATCAATGCTGATGGTATTGCTGAGGGTGTTGCTATCGGTGGTGATAGATTTGTTGGTTCAGTTTTCATCGACAATATGCTTAGAATGGAGAAAAATCCTGCTGTTAAGTATATGATTCTTCTTGGTGAAGTTGGTGGTACTGAAGAGTATAAAGTTATCGAAGCTATCAAATCAGGTGCTATCACTAAACCAGTTATCGCTTGGTGTATCGGTACAATCGCTAAGTATTATGATTCTGGTGTTCAGTTTGGTCATGCAGGTGCTTCTGCAAATGGCGAAATGGAAACTGCTGATTATAAAAACAATGCAATGAGAGAAGCTGGTATCAATGTACCAACATCATTCAATGAACTTCCAGCTATGATTAAGTCAGTATTTGAAGGTATGAACTTACCTGAGATTCCAGAACCAGAAATGAGTGTTTGTCCTACAGTTAGAAGAAGTAAAGAGTTTATCTGTACTATCTCTGATGACCGTGGTGAAGAGTGTACTTATGCAGGTTTCCCAATCTCATCTGTTGCAACTCCATCAACTGGTAAAGGTATCGGTGATGTTATTTCACTTCTATGGTTCAAAAAACAGTATCCAAAATGGGCTACTGACTTCATTGAAACTGTATTAAAAACTGTTGCTGATCACGGTCCTGCTGTTTCTGGTGCTCACAATGCAAAAGTAACTGCTCGTGCTGGTAAATCTGTTGTTGAAGCTCTTGTAACTGGTTTATTAACAATCGGTCCAAGATTTGGTGGTGCTATTGATGGTGCAGCTAAATATTTCAAATATGCTGACGACAATAATCTTGACCCTAAAGCTTTCTTAAAATATATGAAAGGCGAAGGTGTGCCAATTCCAGGTATCGGTCATCGTATCAAGTCTCTTAAAAACCCAGATTTACGTGTAACGGGTCTTATGGATTTTGCGAAAGAGAACTTTCCATCAACTCCACTGTTAGATTATGCAAGAACTGTTGAAGCGCTTACTACATCTAAGAAAGAGAATTTAATTCTTAATGTTGATGGTACTATCGGTATCTTAATGGTAGATATGTGGAGAGCATTAGGTTACTCTGAAACTGAAATCAATGAATTCATTGAATCAGGTACTCTTAACGCATTCTTTATCGTTGGTCGTTCAATCGGTTTCATCGGTCATGTACTTGATGAAAAACGTCTTGCAATGCCAATGTACAGACATCCAATGGACGATATTTTATATGACGTTCCAGAAGCTGAGAAACTTTAGTTTTCTCTTTTTCAAATACATAAGGAATCTTTTCCTTGTGTATCTTTTTTAAACTTTCATTCCCTCTTAAATTCATCTCTTTTAGATATACTTTAGCTATATAATTAAATAGGCATCTCCTTATGAAAAAAGCATTTACAATGATAGAATTAGTATTTGTATTAGTTATTATAGGCATTCTCTCCTCGATAATTGGTCAAACTACAAGAACAAATCCACTTCAAGAAGCAGCTATCCAACTTGCCTCACATATACGATATACACAACATTTAGCCTTAGTTGATGATAGGTATAATAAAAATAGAAAAGATGATGATGACAATGTTATTTGGTATAAAGAGCGTTGGCAATTAGAGTTTGGTAAAAATGATAATTCAGATGATAAAGTTCAATATACCATTTTTTCAGATACAGCAGGTAATAGTACTGGTGATGCTAATTTTGATGAGATAGCAATAAATCCGCAAAATAATAATCAAGTTATGTCTGGTGGTCATACAGGCTCTGTAAAATTAGATATTACAGATAAAAGATTTTTAGGAATGAAAAGCTTAAATATAGGAAAAACTTATGAAATAGATTCTTATGAACTTGATGGAGGTTGTTCAGGTGCAAGAATTTCCTTTGACCATTTAGGACGACCATTTAAAGGAAAACAGAGTAGTATGGATACACCTTATAATAATGGAAGTAGTCAAAGGCTTGTTAATAAAGAGGAGGGTTGTAAAATTATACTTACTCATATTTCAGGTGATAAAGTAGTATTGAGAATTACTAGAGAAACAGGTTTTGTATGTATTTTAAAAACTGGCACAGAGGTGTGCCAATAAAACTTTAGTTATAGCTATAACTCCAACCCGTAAGTTGATGAGTTTTTGCTTCCATAAAGTTATCTGAATCACCTAAAAAATCCATTACATGCATTACAGTATAAGGGATACTTTTTTGGTCTTCAGGTTTTATAAGAAGAAGTGGCATAGGAGTATCTTGTGTACTCTTTCCAAAACCAACAGGCATAATTTGACTCATTACCTCTTTAGGATTTGTGATAGAATTTTCCTCTAAAAATTTATCTAAAATAGCATCTTTAACATTTTGAGGAAACTTGTCATCTGTATTTAAAAAGATTGTAAATTGAATAGGTGTCTCTTTAAAACTAGCAGGTGCAGGAGTTGCTAATATAATATACTCAACATTCTTTAGATGAATACCTATCTCGATAGGGTCTAAATATGTATCTGTTACTATCGCTTTAGCTTCCATTATTCGCCTCTTTCTGCTTTAGATTTTTCAAGCTCTTCTTGATGTTTAGACATCTCCATACGAACTTCATTCATAGTATAAGGAGAAACATCTTCATCTTTTGACCATTTTACTTCATCAATCTGACCACCATAATCCCCACCGAAATCTTCTACTTTTTGAGAATATTCATCTAAATCTTCACAGATAGCTACTCTTCCATCAACTGTATCAGTAAGCTCAATAAACCAATTACCATCTTCCTTAACTTTGATTAAAGATTCAAATACTACTGCCATCTAACAAGAACCAGCATTTGGATCAAATCCAGTATCATCAAAAGTTCTTGCAAAACCCTCTAAATCTTTTTTCTTTAGGTCTCCATTGTAAACAATATCTTTTACATTAATATCTTCATCATTTAACATCTTAGGAACAAGTTCAGCGTTATTAATAACTTCCATATGAGCCTCAAGTTCATCTTCACTATAAGCCATCTGCATATCAGCAGCAGCAACATGAGGAATAGCTTCAATAACAGAAAGTTTTTTCAACTCTTCAGAAACACTCTCACCTTCAATAGTGATAATAATACGACCTTTTTCATCATGCATATGATAATCACACTCTGGAGTATTTTTTAAAGACTCAACTACTTCATCTAAAAATTTTGGTAATGTTTGTACTACTATACTTGATATATTCATTTTTTATTCCTTAGTTTTATTCGTAAATTACTTTACGTATTTTTTCACCATTTTCCTGACGCATTTTATCATAGAGTTTTTGATGTTCTAATTTCTCTTCATAACTAATTGGAGTTCTTAAAGATTTAAACTCTACTAACTCACCATTTTTATAAACACCAGATACAATAGCTTTTACCCAGTAAAAACCACTGTCTTTACGAAGATTTTTTACGATACCTATCCATTGTTTTTTATCTTGAATAGTTTGCCATAAATCTTTAAAGGCATCACTAGGCATATCAGGATGTCTTACAATATTATGGGATCTTCCAAGTAGTTCCCCTTCTGAATAACCACTAATATCACAAAATGTATCATTTGTATAAGTAATTAATCCATTTAAGTCAGTTCTTGAGATAATCAGTTCCTCTTGAGGTACTTCTGTTTCGACTAAAAATTCACTTTGATTATATTGCATAAATCTCCTTTATTTAATTTTATAATAGTTAATAGTTTTATCATCGCTGGCAGTGAAAAACTCTTTTTCATTAATAAATAAGATATTTGATAATGTCATTTTATTACCACCATATACACCTATTGTAGATTTAGTAGATCTTTTAAAGAGAGTTACATTATTGTTTTCATCACTTGCATATCCAACTATTTTACCACTTGGAGATAAACCAACACTATATATTAAAAAACTTGCTGTTTTATAGTATGTATATTTTCCATTATATACAACAACTCTTCTATCTTGTCCAGCTGTTGCTATTATGCCATTTTTCATATCTACTTGAAAAACATTATCTAAGTTTTGCCCACTTAACTCTTTAATAAATGAACCATCTTTTGTTTTATGAATCTTTAAGTCTCCACTTTCATCAGCAATAACAATTTGAGTCTTATCCTCATTTAAAACAAAGTTAGAAAATTTTGATTGAGAAACTTGTAATCTATAATTTTCTTTCTTTTTATTTATATCATAAGAGATTATTTCACTACTAAGAAGTCCTAAAATAATAGTATTTTTATCTAGGAATTTAGCTTTAGCAATATATAAACCCTCGTCTGATGAAAGCACTAGATTTAATTTGTTATTCTCATATATATGAACACGTCTTGCACCTTTTTTACCCAGAGATAAGATTAATATTTTATCATCAATTAAATCAACAGAGTAAATTTTTGAATCAATAATCTCTCCTAAAAAGTCTGTTATCTTATCAACTGTTATTTTTTTGATTATTTTTTGTGTTTTTACATCAAAAATATCTATACAACTAGCATTTGTAGCACTATAAAGTTTATTCTCTTTATAAACTATATCTACCACTGCGCCACTTGAGATAAATTTTTTATCTGCTTGTATAATATCTGCAGAGTAAAGAGAACTTACTAATGTTACTATACTTAATAATTTTTTTATCATGTTAAAACCTTTATATCTATTGCATTACTTGGACATCTACTGATACAAAAACCACAAGATGTACATTTTTCTTGATTTATTGTTGGCATAAACATCGCTTTAAAATCTATGGCATCATCTAAACAAGGGTCTTTACATGAAAAACACATAACACCTTGCCAACTTAAACACTTTTTTTCATTGATACGAATACCAGCATCTATATTTCGTAAATCTTCAACTTTTAAAACATCTAGTTCACAGGCGATAGCACAATCATCACAGTAACTACAACCACTTTTTGAAAGATTGAGTTTAGGTGTTTTATCTTCTTGAATTATTATAATTTGCTCTTGACACAAAGTGGCACATTTTCCATCACAGTTTTGACATTCTGTATCAAACGCATTTATATCATTGTAATATGGTGGACGCATTATCGATTCTTGTTTCTCTTTTCCTATATCTGCAATAGAGGAAGAGAGAAAGCTAAAAAGCTCTCTTCTTTCCATCTTTGATTATAAACCGTTAGAAGTATCTAAACCTTCTAATAGCGTAGAACCATTCCAGCTTGATTTACTTTCGCCATCAGGACTTGTAAAATCTGCTTCAAATGTATTTTTAACTGAAACATCATCACCAGATTGTGGAGCATGACATTGTGAACAGTTAAATCTTCCTCCGTAGAGTTTACTACCATTAGATTTAATTGAAGTTTCATTTTTCATATTATCAATAGCTTTAGTAAACATTTTACCATCAAAATTATGTTTAGGTCTCATATTTAAGAAGTGAGAACTAGGAATAGGTGTCGCACCCATACTTGAAGCTACTTCTGGCATATGACAACCGATACATTGATTATCTTTGATAGTGATTGGTAACATACCTTCAGTATCATGAGGAATCATTGGTGGTGCATCTTGGAATGCACGTTTAATTTTATGACCACTACCCGCATAAGTTGTAGAATATCCAGCTTTATGACCATGAGTGTTAAACTCTTCTGAATAAAGGTCAGTTTCTCTAAGACCTAAAGACTTTTCTGTAACAAAGCTTATTGGAGCTACTTTTGCTTTAACAGCTTCTTTAACTGGCATAGCTTCTTCTTTTGCTTCACCACAACCAACTAATAATAGTGCAGCTGTTGCTAAACCGATTGTAATTGTACTCATTAATTTCATTTTACTCTCCCGTTTTTCTTTTTAGTGCTAATTCTCTGATTGAAAATCTCAAGGCATCGTCATCACATACTTCTATACATCTAGCACAGTTTGTACACTCACCAGATAGTATCGGTAAACTTTTTTTACCTATCATATATAAGACCTGCTTCTCAGGACAAACATCTTTACACTTCATACATAAAGTACAGTTCTCTTCCGAGTGATGTACTTTGATTAAACTAAATTTACCAAGTAGTGAATAAAATCCACCAAGTGGGCATATATGACCACACCATCCATTTTTTAGGACAAATAGGTCAAAAAGAAAAATGATAAGCATCGCTGCCCAACCAAAACCTATACCAAAAATGATACCTCTATGAACCATAGATATTGGAGATATAAATTCAAAAGCTGTTACTCCCATTATAAATGAGATTACCAAACTTAATCCAAGAACCCAATATCTAATATTACGAGATGCAGGTTGTTTCACTGTTTGCACTCTATCTATCTCTAACTTGCGTCTCAGATAATTAGCTGCATCAGTTATCATATTTATAGGGCAAACCCAACTACAAAAGGCTCTACCACCTATAAGTAGATAAAATAGAGTAGCTACACCGACACCGATAAGGAGGTCAATAGATAAAACTGCACCTGCCATTAACATTTGTAAAGCAGCATACGGATCACTCATAGGAATAACTCCCAATATGAGAGATGAACTAAGGTTACCCATTAGAACATTCCAACCCCATGCATTTGCACCAAAATATAAAACTAATAAACTGATTTGTGTAAATCTTCTAAAAAAAAGATATCTGTAGTTATCCCATAGCTTTTGCATTAGTATAAATCCTCCAGACTTCCATTTAAAGAGTCCATTGCACTCTCTTTACTTATCTCAGTAACGGTTTTGATTTCTCCAGCATCTTCTAAACGCTTTTCGTCCTCTTTATCCCATCCTTTGATATAGTAACTACCAGCTTCACCTGTTGCATTTTCACGAGGAAGTACAAATATTGCTGGTTTTTCAGTTACACATGCATGTTCACACATTCCACATCCAGTACAAGCATCAGCATGAACTATCGGTTTCATAAAGGCATGTTTACCAGTTCTAGTATTCTTTTCATACTCAATAGTTATCGCAGTTCCTAAGATAGGACAAGCTCTATAACAAGCATCACACTGAATACCCCAAAAAGCTATACAGCTTTCATCATCCACAACTGCTACACCCATATCTGATATATTAATATCTAATACACCATCGGTTGTAACACTCGCTTCATCTAATGCACCAGTAGGACATACTGGTACACATGGAATATCTGGACACATATAACAAGGGACATCTCTAGGAATAAAATATGGAGTTCCTAAAGGTTTATTATCTCCTGGTTTAGCTAGTAATAGTGTATCATAAGGACAAGCTTCAACACAAAGTCCACACTTGATACATGTTTTTAAAAAATCATCCTCTTTTAAAGCTCCTGGTGGGCGAAGCACTAACTCAGAAGCCGTAACTTCATCGATATATGCACTCCACATAAATCCACCAATGGTTGCTATACCAGCACCACGAGCCATATTAAGGATAAATCTTCTTCTATCACTAATTGGTTGTTTTTTATTTTTCTTTTTTATTTCAGGTCTGTTTTCGCTCAAAACGAATCTTTCCTTTTATAGTCTATACTTTAGTTATTCTAACTGCACATTTTTTATAATCTGCTTGTTTTGACTGAGGACAAGTCGCATCAAGACAAACTTTGTTTATAAATACTTTTTCATCGAACCATGGAACAAATACTAAACCTCTTGAAGGTCTATTTCTACCACGAGTTTCAACACGTGCTTTTACTCTACCACGACGAGATTCAACCCAACATAGTCCACCTTGTTTAAGGCCTTTTTTCTTAGCATCAGCAGGGTTCATATAACATAATGCTTCTGGAACTGCACGATAAAGTTCAGGTACACGCATAGTCATAGTTCCCGAGTGCCAGTGTTCAAGTACACGACCTGTACATAACCAAGTGTCATACTCAGCATCTGGTACTTCTGGTGGTTCCATATAAGGACGAGCAAAGATTTTGGCTTTATTTTTAAGACCAGTTTTCTCTTTTTTCTTAATACCTTTTAAATCACCAAATGATAATGCTTTAGCAAGTGTACCGTAGAATGCGTGTGAGTTACCACTTTCTTTAGTTGCTGCTGCTGCATAAGGATCGTATTTAGCATTGAATCTCCACTGAGTTTCTTTACCATCAACAACTGGCCATTTAAGTCCACGAACTCTATGATATGTAGTAAAAGGAGCTAAATCGTGACCATGACCACGACCAAATGATGCATACTCTTCAAATAGGTATTCCTGAATCATAAAACCATAACCCTTAAATACTTTACCATCAGAACCAACAACATTTCTGCTATCACCATTAGCTTCAGAGTTATCATATCCAGCTTGAGGGAATTTATCCATCTCTATTTTATATGATTTAGCTTTTTTATTTGCATAAAGAATTTCATACATAGTAGTATCATCTGAATAACCCATAGCATGAGCTGCTTTACGAACATCTGGAAGTGACTTACCATTTCTAAGGTTTGATGCACCCCATAATTCGCCAACAGTAAAACGTTTAGAAAGTTCAACCCATTGCCAAGTATCAGACATAGCATCACCTACTGGTAAAACTTGTTGTCTCCAATGTTGAGTACGACGCTCAGCATTACCATAAGCACCCCATTTTTCATAAATCATAGCAGATGGAAGGATAAGGTCAGAAACTTTTGCTGAGATACCTGGGTAACCATCAGAAGTAACGATAAAGTTATCCATTTCACGAGCTGCTTTAATCCAGTGAGTAGCAGAAGCTGAATCTTGGTAAGGATTACAAACATTTACCCATGCAAATTTGATAACACCATCTTCGATATCACGGTGAATTTTCATAATATGCTGGTTACCTACAGGATTGATTGTTCCCTCAGGAATTTTCCATCTGTTTTCTGCAATTTTTCTATGTTTAGGATTCTTAACCATCATATCCGCTGGAAGACGGTGACAGAATGTACCAACTTCACGAGCAGTACCACAAGCAGAAGGTTGTCCAGTAAGAGAGAATGCACCTGAACCTGGAACAGCTTGTTTATTAAGCATAAAGTGAACATTGTAAGAAAGTGTATTTACCCAAGTACCACGTGTATGTTGATTCATACCCATAGTCCAGAAAGATACTACTTTTCTACCTTTTTCAATATAAAGGTCAGCAACTAATTGTAGTTTTCTTCCGAACTCTTCATCAGCCTCATCAGGATTACCTTTTGCTACTGAAGTTACATACTCTAAAGTATATGGTTCTAAGAACTCTTTATATGATTCAAAATCAATTTCCCAGTGTTTAAGACCAGCTGGTTTATTAACCATTTTATCACCAGCTTTATAACCATAAGGTTTAAGAGCAGGAGCTTCATTTTCAGATACAATATGAACCATCTCGTGATTAATAGTTTCCATCTCTGCAGCTGAATATTTACCAGCTGAACCATCAGGTCTAACAGGTGTTAATGATTTCTCACCAGCTCTTCTTAAACCATAACCAATATTTACAGGTGATGCAGCGAAAATGATATGTTTTTTAACAAAATCCCAATCAATTGCTTCAGGGTTGTTATAAACGATTTCACGAGCGATAAAGTTCCACATAGCTAAATCTGAGTTAGGAGTGAAGATGATCTCTTCATCAGCTAAATCTGATGTTCTATGTCTATACGTTGACATATTGATAACTTTAACACGATCTGGATCAGAAAGTTTTCTATCAGTTACACGAGACCAAAGGATCGGGTGCATCTCTGCCATGTTTGAACCCCAAGATACAACTGTATCAGTAAGTTCGATATCATCATAACAACCTGAAGGCTCATCAATACCAAAAGTTTGATAGAAACCAACAACCGCAGATGCCATACAGTGACGAGCATTAGGATCGATAGCATTTGAACGGAAACCTGCTTTCATCATTTTTTGAGCAGCATAACCTTCCATAACAGTATATTGACCAGATGCAAATACACCGATACCTTCTGGACCTGCATGTTTAAGACCGATTCTGATGTTTTTTTCCATTTCATCAAAAGCTCTTTCCCAACTTACAACACCAAATTTACCATGCTTATCAAAGTTACCTTTGTTATCCATACGTAATAATGGTTTTCTTAGTCTATCTGCACCATACATGATTTTAGCATTAAAGTAACCTTTAATACAGTTAAGACCACGATTTACTGGAGCTGCAGGATCACCCTTAACAGCAACGATTCTACCGTTCTTAGTCGCCATCATAATACCACAACCAGTACCACAGAAACGACAAGCCGCCTTATCCCATCTCCAGCTACTCTCAGCAACTTTTGCAGATGCTTCAAGTTCAGCAGGAACAGTCATACCAATAGCCGCTGCTGCAGATGCTGCTGCAGAGCTTTTCAGAAATTCTCTTCTTGAAATTGACATATTTTCTCCTATTTTTATAATTTATAAAATATAACAATACAATCTTACTGTTTTTATAATTAAAAGAATATTCTTAAAGTTATGAATTAAATAATTTAACTAAGAATAGATTATTTAATGGGTAACATTGTAGCACTTGAAATAAATCTATTGTGGTATAATAAAAATAGATAATTTAAAATGAGAGTGTAATAGATGACAAAAGTATTTAATTTTAAGAGCATTGTATCTTTATTTATAATTGCTATTAGTTTCATATATTTAAGTGTTTTAGGTGTTATACAAATTAATGCTATGAATGATAGAGTTGATTTTTTATATAAAGAATCATTTATTCATATAGCCACTTTAAATGAGATAGATAAAATATATCATATTAATCTTATGAAAACTATAGATAAATTTAATAATGAAGAGATTACAAAAGCTCAAACCTCTTTAGAGATTGAACACTTATTAATAAAGCTTCAAGATATGTGGAAAAAATATAGATTAGATTTTAATCATAGTGATAAAGAGGAATATTTAACAAATGCTTTAATAGAGATAAAAAAAATAGAGCAAGATTTTTATACAATTTTAAAAAAGATAGATGAGATAAAAGGTGCATCAAAATTATCACTAGAACAATTACTGAGTCTTAGAGAAAAAGCATTAGATATAGAAAATGATAGAATTGTAGATGAAGTCGTTGTTGATAGGATTATATCAGCATCTCAATTAGAAAAAAATATTTTTACAGTAGATATAATTATACAAGAACTGATTAGTTATGAACTAACTATAATACAATCTGAAAAAGAATATTTTAGAGATGATTTTGAAAATTTCAGATATCAATTATTAATATTAATATTATTAGTTTTTATAAGTGTTTTAAGTTATTTTTATTTAGTAATTAATTTTCATAAGAGATTGACTTTAGAAAATATAGGGATAGAGTTAAATCTTCCAGAGGATGAAGAGGAAGAAATTTTAACTGTAGAATATATAGATAGTCTCACATTATTAAGTAGTAGAAAATTTTTTAATTTAATTTATGAAGATAAACTGGAAAATGCTAAAGTAAATAATAGTTATATATCTTTAATTAAAATAGATATTGATATGTTTGCAGAGTACAATAAGCATTATGGCTATGATAGTGGTAACGATATATTAGTTCAGATAGCTTCTATATTAGAAAATATGATTGATGAAGAAAATGATTTTGTCTTTAAATTTGATGGTGAGGTCTTTGTGATACTTCTTACAAATACAGATGAAGAAAGAAGTAGTGAATTTACAAGTCGTATTTGTGAAACTATTAGAGATAAAAATATAGTTCATGAAACATCTACTATAGATAATGTTTTAACAGTATCAGTTGGTATGGCTTATTGTAGAGTAGATGATAATACACGTAAGTATAGTTTACTTGCACATGCTGATAAAATGCTTGTTGAAGCTAAAGAGAGTGGTCAAAACCGATATAAAATTTATACAAAGGAAAAATAAAAAATGATAAAAAATTCAAAGTCATTAATGGCAAAATATTTAACTAAAGAGATATTTGAAGAGTTAAAAGATAAAAAAACTTCAAATAATTATGGTATCGAAGATGTTATAAAATCAGGAGTAGAAAACCTTGATAGTGGAATAGGAGCTTATGTTGGAGATGAAGAATCTTATGAACTTTTTGCACCTTTATTTGATCCAATTATAAAAGAGTATCATGGATTTTCAAAAGAGGATAAGCATAAGAGTAATCTAAATCCTAATGATTTGAATGCAGAAACTATCGACAGTGATGGAAAATATATTTTATCTACAAGAATACGTGTTGGGCGTAATGTTGCTGGTATTCCACTAGGAACTGCTATCTCAAATGAACAACGTAATAAAATTGAAAAAGATGTATCTGAAATACTTAACGGTTTTGAGGGGAATTTAGCTGGAAAATATTATCCTTTAAATAATATGAGTGATGATATTAAAGCTTCGTTAATAGAAGACCATTTTCTTTTTAAGGCTGGAGATAGATTTTTAGAATCAGCAGGGTTAAACAGAGATTGGCCAAATGGTAGAGGTATATTTCATAATAATGAAAAGACTTTTTTAGTTTGGATAAATGAGGAAGATGAGCTTAGAATTATATCGATGCAACAAGGTGGCGATATTAAAGAAGTTTTTACTCGTTTAGTAGATGCTATCTCTCAAATAGAAAAGAAAATAGATTTTGCATACAGTGAACATTTAGGTTATATAACATCTTGTCCGACAAATCTAGGGACAGCTATGAGAGCAAGTGTTCATATTAAGCTTCCAAAGTTAGGTGAAAATATGCAAGAGTTTCAAGAGATAGCTACAAAATATAATGTACAAATCCGTGGTGTAGATGGTGAGCATTCCAAAAGTAAAGGTGGTATATTTGATATATCAAATAAAAGACGTTTAGGTGTAACTGAAGTTGAATGTGTTCAAGATATGTATGATGGTATAGTTGCTCTTATTCAAAGGGAAAAGGAGTTGGAGGTTTAAACTCCAACCCTTATAATAAACTCTAAGACATTATCCCTTTAATCATAAAGAATAGTATCGCAGAAAGTGTAGCTGCAGCAGGAACTGTAATAACCCATGCAGTAATTATTTTCTTAATAGCATCACGCTTTACATATTCAACTTTTTTACTTTTCTTAATATGTTTTTTCGTTGATTTAAGAGATTTTTCTTCATCTGCTATCGCTTTATAGAGTTCCGAAATTCTTTTATATTCCTCTTCTGATTTAACCTGTTTTGCTTCTAATGTTTTAAGTTCAGCATTAAAAGCATTTAGATTTTTCTTTTCATCGACAATAGTTTTTTCATCTTCTTCAATACTACCTTTGGTATCACTCAAATGCAGATATTCTCTTAAAAATCCAACACCAAAAACACCACCGATAGCGATATGAGTAGAACTTACAGGAAGACCAAGTTGAGAAGCGATAATAACTGTAATAGAAGCAGCCATAGCGATAGAGAAGGCTCTAATCTGGTCAAGTTCAGTTATCTCTGAACCAACAGTTTTAATAAGTGCAGGACCATAAAGTGCAAGACCAAGAGCGATACCTAATGCACCAACTCCCATAACCCATAATGGAATACTTGCTTTAGATGAGATACCGCCATTTACAACAGCATCATTGATAGCAGCTAATGGACCGATAGCGTTTGCAACATCATTTGCACCATGAGCAAAACTTAAAAGTGCTGCAGCAAATACAAGAGGAATTGTAAATAATTTGTTTACAGATGATTTAGAATTTTTAAGAACTGTTTTATCTGAAGTTAGTTTTGTTTTTACAAAAGTGTAAACACCAATAGCAACAATAAATCCTAAAATAAGAGCTGTTAAAAAAGTTGGTTTTTTAGTCATCTCTATAGCTACAAAAGGAATCATATTTAAAAGTTCAACTATATCTGGCCATATTTTTTTAAGACCTTTAAGTGTTAAATATGTAACAAAAGCCCAAGACATAATAGCAACAAAAATAGGAACATAAGTTTTTGCTGCTGTTATTTTATCATCTTTAAAGACGATAGATTTTTTGATAGAAAAGAGAAATGCAGCGGCAATAATACCACCAAGAACAGGAGAGATAACCCATGAAGCAGCAATTTTAGCCATTGTACCCCAATCAACGATACTAAATCCAGCAGCAGCGATACCTGCACCCATAACACCACCAACGATAGAGTGAGTAGTTGAAACAGGCGCTCTCATCATAGTTGCAAAGTTAAGCCATAGTGCAGCAGCTAAAAGTGCTGCCATCATTGCCCATATAAACGGATCGGCATTTCCACCAAATGCATCTATATCTATAATACCTTTCTTTATAGTATTAACAACTTCACCACCAGCGATTAACGCACCAGAACCTTCAAAGATAGCAGCTATAATAATAGCAGTTGTTAGTGTCATAGCCTTAGAACCAACAGCTGGACCTACATTATTAGCTACATCATTAGCACCAATATTCATAGCCATATAAGCACCAATAAGTGCAGCTACTGCTAAGAACATATTGTTTGGAATACCTCCGTTACTTAAAAAACTGTATGTAAGTACAGCTATCATAAAAAATAGTGCGAAACCTAATCTTACTAAATCAGGAGCACTTTTTTTAAGTGCTTGTTTTTCAAGCTTATTCATTGTTTCAATTTCCATATCTGCCTCAATATTTTTAGATTTTTTAGTTTATTATAATTTGATTACAGTCTGATTACAATAGAATGAGAACTATTCTTTAATGTAAGCTTTTATAATTTCTTGACGTTGTTTTGGTTTATCTCTATATCCAGTTTGAACAAGATTTAATTTTCTTACAGTATTCATAGATGAGTTAATAACTTGACCAAATATTGTATGACGACCATTTAACCAAGGAGTATTCACGGTAGTGATAAAAAATTGACTGCCATTTGTAGATGGACCAGCATTTGCCATCGCTAAAACACCAACTTTATTAAATGTTTTATTTTTGTATTCATCTTTAAAAGGTTTACCCCAGATACTTTTACCACCACGACCACTCTCAGTTGGATCGCCACCTTGAATCATAAAGTTTTTAATGATTCTATGAAAAGCGATACCATTATAGTAACCATTTTTGATATGTGTCATAAAGTTTTCAACAGCGAGAGGTGCTATCTCTGGAAAAAGCTCCATCTCAATAGTTCCTTGAGTAGTTTCAAGTACAACATGTGGGTTTTTAGCATAAGCATTTAAACTTAATAGTAGTGCAAATACAACTGTAAATATCTTTTTCATCTCTTAATTTCCTTTTTCAAAAGTTAAACATACTGAATTTATACAGTATCTCATTCCCGTTGGCTCTGGACCATCAGGAAAAACATGACCTAAGTGAGCATCACAACTAGAACATCTTACCTCTATGCGAATCATTCCAAGAGTGCTATCTTTAATCTCTGAAATAGCATCTTCTACACCTTCATAATAACTAGGCCAACCTGTTCCTGAATCAAATTTTGTTTGTGATTCAAATAGCGGTGCATTACAACATACACAGCTATACATTCCCTCTTCACTATTTGTATAAAGTGCTCCACTAAATGGTGCTTCTGTTCCATGCTCTCTTGCAACATAGAATGCTTCTGGTGAGAGTTGCTCTTTCCATTCTTGTTTAGTTTTTGTTACTTTCATTACTATTCCTTAAACTATTAGTTTGTTTACACTCTTCAGAATGTATAACATAAGTATGTATATCTGCTAAATAAAAAGAGTAAGCTAGTTCTCTAAACGGTGCGATACAGCTATCCATTAAAATAATAAATTTTGCATTTAGTCCATGTATATCATTATAAGCAGAAAATTTAATCTCTTGTGTATCTTGTTCAATATTGAGGTTAAGTTGATGAGTTATTATCTCTATCCCAATCATATTATTAGCAACTATTAAAATATCATTTGAATTATAGGAAAGTAAAATCTCTTTGACAACCTCAATAATTTTTATATAGGGTTCAGCTATAAAAAAACTTGCTTTCTGTTCATTAAGTCGAAAGCTTTTATTGAGTGTATAGGCTTCTTTATAATGGTTATTTGTAACAAGTAAAAGAGAAGACTTTTTTTGAATATGCATTAAATAATGTATAAAATCATTTTCAATAAAATCTACATCATCACAAAAAACTTTATCAGCTAAATGAAATTTTTTACTCATAAGAGTTTTATCAATTATTAATTTATTAATAAGTTTCTTTTTTCGCAGTTTGTCTAAATGTTTATTAATTATCTCTATCGGAGTTAATATATCTATATTCTTAGATATATTAAGTGCTAAGTTATCTTTTTTAATAATTTCATTGAGTTTGGTTTTTAGTCGTTCGCAAGATAATGATGTAGGTTTAACGATTACTATCTTTAATTCATTATTATTTAAAATCTCTAAAATAGCTTTTAGCAATAGTATCTGTGTTCTACCACTTCCTATCTGTGCATTAAGAGTAGAGTGGGGAGGCGTATCTGCATCTATAAATTTTATCTGTTCATCTGTACAGAGATGGCTTTTAGCACTATTTTTAATAGCATATTGAGGTAAAATATCACTCATGATCTCTTTAGAAAAAGAGTGAGTTTCAATAGAAACATTTTGAAGTTTTTGAAAAATCTCATCTTCTGTTGTATCGTTAAAAAAAACTTTTTCTTTGGGGAGTATATCTTGAAAAGAGCTATTAAGATAGTCATATTGTTCTATATTTAAGTTTTCAAGCAGTAAAAACTTAAATATAGGAATATTTTTATTTGCAGTGTTTCGTAGTTTAGATTGAATAAGAGTTTGTATCTTTTCAAAATAGAGTCTATTCTTTGTATATTGTGTTAGTTTTCGAATTTCTGAGTTTTTAAGATCATCATAAGACCAATCTTTTTTTTCAAATATATAGATACCTTTTTTTAGGTCCAATATAAGAAGAGGGAGTTTAAATTGTTTTCCATTTGAGTAGATAATTAAGTTTTTATATAATAGAAAGTTATTGTTTGATGTTAGAGATTGTAGTTTATTTATTATTAAAGATTCTGGAGTGATGAGTTTTTTTGATTTATTAAAAAAGGAGTTCATATTTTAAAATAGTTAAATATCACGACACAAAGGACGTGATATTACTAATGATTATTTACCAGCTGCAACACGGTCTTTAAGACCTTTACCAGCTTTAAATTTAGGAACCATTTTATCTTGAGTAGTATAAGTTTTATCAGTACCAGGAACTTTCCCTGTTTTACCTTTTTGCAGTGTTGCAACAAAACTACCAAAACCAACTAAAGATATATCTTCTCTTTGAACTAATGCAGTAGTTACCGCTTCAGTGAATGCTTTGATTGCAGCTTCTGCTTCAATCTTAGTTTTATACTCTCCACTTGTTTGTACTAGTTCAACGAATTGAGCTTTATTCATAGGCTTACCCTTTGGATTAAAATATTTCCGAATTACAGGATAATTCAGCTATTGGTACTTTATAATTAATTTGCTTAAATATTTCTGATTTAATCCGAATATAGGGGCTTATAGCGAATAATTTTAAAGTTTTAAACTAATTTTAGTATAATATCTCATAATTAAAATATTTAGGAATAATAATGAGTATAGGAATTTTAGATATTGTAAATGCAGGTGTTCTTTTTGGTGAAGATATTCAAAAGGTTTATGACCATGCAAAAAAAGAGGGTTTTGCTATTCCCGCGGTAAATGTTGTTTCAACTGATTCTATCAATGGTGTTTTAGAAGCAGCGGCAAAAGTAAACTCTCCTGTAATCATTCAGTTTAGTAATGGTGGTGCATCATACTATGCTGGTAAAGGTTTAAGTAACGAAAATGAGAAAGCAGCGATAGCAGGTGCTATTAGTGGTGCTATTCATACTCATATGATGGCTGAAGCTTATGGTATTCCAGTTATTTTACATACTGACCATGCGGCTAGAAAGCTTTTACCATGGATAGATGCTCTATTAGATGCGGGTGAAGCATATTTTAAAACTCATGGTAAACCACTTTTTTCATCTCACATGTTAGACTTATCAGAAGAGCCTATCGAAGAAAATATTGGAACATGTACAGCATATTTTGAGCGTATGGCTAAAATCGGTATGAGTATAGAGATAGAGCTTGGTGTTACAGGTGGAGAGGAAGATGGTGTTGATAATACAAATATTGACAACTCTTTACTATACACTCAACCAGAAGAGGTTGCTTATGCTTATGAAAGTTTGAGTAAAGTTTCTCCACATTTTACTATCGCTGCATCATTTGGAAATGTTCATGGTGTTTATAAACCAGGTAATGTTACTTTAACTCCATCTATATTAGATAACTCTCAAAAATTTATTGCTGAAAAATATAATACGGCTGATAAAAAACCAGTTAATTTTGTATTTCACGGTGGTTCAGGTTCTAAGCCTTCAGAGATAAGCGAAGCTATCGGTTATGGTGTTATAAAAATGAATATTGATACAGATACTCAATGGGCAGCATGGATCGGTGTTAGAGATTATTATGAAAAGAACAAAGATTATATGCAAGAGCAGATAGGTAATCCAGAGGGTGATGATAAACCAAATAAAAAATATTACGACCCTAGAAAATGGTTACGTGATGGTCAAAAAACTTTAGTTAGTCGTGTTGAGGTTGCATTTAAAGATTTGAATGCACTAGATAGAAACTAAATTTGATACTCCACCCCCTAAAGGAGGTGGATTCTTATTCCATAGCTTAACTAGCTATTTGAAGAGAAGCATTATTGCCATGAATCCCACGGTCAAGTATGTTT
>Ga0256837_1000287_pt1 | contig 44901 bp, 37 predicted proteins | sample 4562384metaG_FD_185976 | JGI IMG/M metagenome (GOLD analysis project Ga0256837, IMG submission 185976) | Hydrothermal vent microbial communities from Guaymas Basin, Mexico - 4561-384 | ecosystem: Environmental > Aquatic > Marine > Hydrothermal vents | place: Mexico: Guaymas Basin | collected... | reverse complement strand
CTTTATTTTATTAGTAGAGATAATATATCATTATTTGTTAAAAATCCAAAGTCAATTGTGTCTGTCTTACCAAAGGTTTGTCAAGTATGGATTTATCTACCCCGACTATGAGGGCAAAGTGAAAGGTTTCAGTTTGTAAGATCTTCTTAATCTCATCTTTAGTGTGATAGAAGAAGGTCTTTTTTTGCAAATTTTGTTTTGATGAGAGTTTTCCTTTGAGTGTAGAGGGAATAATGTAGATAGTTTTTGCCCAAGTCGCCTGCGTTTGTAAAAAAAGCATCTCATCTTCTATCAAAGTGCTGTTCTTCTCAAAAATAAGTACTTTGTCACTTGTTCCAAACTCTTTTATCTCAAAGTTCTTATTTGTAAATACTGCTTCAAAATGTTCAATAGGTGTAAATTTTCGCAGTCTGAAATTGATTTTTAGTTTTTTAAAGAGATAGAGTAGGCGCTCAAGATAAGGCATAAAAAAGGGAGAGATAAGTTGTCTCTCATAAAAGATATTGTCATAGATGAAAGAGGTCTCAAAAAGGGTCTGCTCTACTATATTGATGTTTGATTGCGGTGATTTTGGTATCTCTCTGGTATCTGTAAAGAGATTCGCTGTTGTCAGGGCAGGGCTGAATAAAATAGTACAGTGCTCTTCAATATTTGCCAAACTTTTAAAAACTGACTTAATGTCGCCAAAAAGAATGATGAAGTTTGGTTCTGTAACAACTTGAAGAGCAAGTTTAATTACTATTTCATCACAAGAGTAAACACTTATCTCTTTGTTGAGCAGTTCAAAACGCAGCAGCCGGACAAGTGCATCTTCAAGGTTTTGTACCTTGATCCATGCAATTTCATTATCTCTGATTTGAGTGGGTTTATAAAATATAATCCCATAAGCACCATTAAAAATGGCCTCTTCAATACTCTCTTCATCAAAAGCAATAAAAAGGTCTCCTCTTCTTACCGCTTTTGCCTCTAGGACGATATTTTCAAAATTGTTTACAAATGGTGAGTTTACTAACTCCCCATTAATAAGTGCTACTGTATTTTCAAGTCTCATCCAATAGGTGTGCCTGCTTTTTTAGGTTTTTCAGGTCTGATTAGGCACAGACCATCTTCATCTTTCGCAGCAAGAAGCATTCCTTCGCTCATCATTCCCATAAGTTTCGCAGGTTTAAGGTTCGCTACAACACATACTTGGGTATTAAGCAGATCTGCAGGAGAGTAGAACTCTTTTATCCCTGCTACTACCTGACGGTTTGACTCTTCGCCCAGATCTATCTGCAGTTTGAGAAGTTTTTTACTCTTTGGAACTTCCTCAGCTTCAATAACCGTACCTACTTTTAAAGATGTTTCGAAGAACTGTCCTATCTCTATGAGATTATCTTGCTCCTCAGAAGAAGTTTTTTTGCTCTCTTTTGTCTCTTGTTTTTTAACTACAGGTGTAGGTTCTGCTTTTGGTGCTTCTTGCATCAAAGGCTCTTCAACACGAGGGAAAAGCGGCGGAACTTTTTTGATATTAAATAATTTAAGAAGTTTTTTGTCCAACACGAGTTCTTTATAGCTCTGTGTATTTATCTCAAACGCAAGAGCATCTGCAATGATGTTTGTAGTATTTGGCATTACAGGATGAAGCATAATGGCAGCTTTTGCTAAAATATTGGCAACCACTGCAACAGTAGCAAGTGCTTCATCTTTTTGTCCGTTTTTCATTTTTACCCATGGCTCATACTCTTGGATTACACCGTTTCCGATGGCAAAAAGCTTCCATAGTTCTTCAAGGTATCTGTGTGGTTGTAGTTTTTCTAAAAAAGCATCCAAAGAGTCCAAGATTGTGTTCATAGAGGCGATCTCTTTTGCATGGTACTTTTCAACATCTACACTGTCTATCTCAAAATCACTGTATTTTCCGCTCATACCTATAATACGGTTGAGTAGATTTCCAAGGTCATTACTGAGTTCTGAGTTGATTCTGTCAATAAATGCACGTTGAGAAAAGTCACCGTCTTGACCAAAAGGAACTTCACGAAGCATGAAATAACGAAGATTTTCAACACCATAAGCATCTGCAACCTCTTTTGGAGAGACAACATTGCCTTTTGATTTACTCATCTTTTCACCATCACGGGTCCACCAGCCATGCGCACCGATGTGTTTTGGAAGGGGAAGATCAAGACTCATCAAAAATGCAGGCCAGTAGATGGCATGAAAACGTAAAATATCTTTTCCTACAAGATGTATATCTGCAGGCCAGTAGTTCATCTTCGCCTCATCTGTACCATAACCAAGTGCTGTGATATAGTTTAGTAGGGCATCAAGCCAAACGTACATGACATGTTTGTCATCGTTAATGCTTGCAGGCATTTTTACACCCCAGCTAAATGAAGTACGTGTAACGGAAAGGTCACGAAGACCACCTTTTACAAAGTTGATAACTTCATTTGCACGTGAGCGGGGAACGATAAAATCTGGGTGTTCTTCGTAGTATTTTAAAAGTTTATCTTCATAGTTTGAGAGTCTAAAAAAGTAACTCTCTTCTTTTACCACATTTGTAGTTCGCCCACAATCAGGACAGAATTCACCATCTACGAGCTGCGTTTCAGGAAAAAATGTCTCACAGCTTACACAGTAGTGACCTTCATAAAAATCTTTATAAATATCACCTTTTTCATACATCACTTCAAATGCTTTTTGTACACCACGCATGTGATCTTCATCTGTTGTACGGATAAACTTGTCATAACTGATTCCAAACTCATCCCAAAGGTTTTTAAACGTAGCACTGATCTCATCTGCGAACTGTTGTGTAGGTTTGTTGTTCTTTGCAGCAGACTCTTCTATCTTTTGCCCGTGTTCATCAGTCCCTGTTAAAAAGAAAGTATCTTCGCCCTTAAGTCTTTCGTATCGCGCCATCGTATCTGCGATAAAAGTAGTATAAGCATGCCCTATGTGAGCCTCGCCGTTTACATAATAGATAGGTGTAGTAATATATTTACTCAATTTTATATCCTGTGAAGTATTTATAGGTGATATTTTATCCAAATAGACTTAGATTTTTCAATAGCTACTCTTAATATAAATGATGCTATAAATTATTTGCCTAATAGTTTTACAAAATGGAGTTTGGTTATGCTAAATGAAGAAAAAAGCAATACTTCTTTAAAAAGAATCATATCTCTTCCTTTGCTTGTATTTTATGGACTTGGAAATATTCTTGGTGCCGGTATTTATGTGCTTATAGGTAAGATAGCTGGAATAAGCGGTATATATATGCCTCTCTCTTTTATAATTGCCTGTGTAATTGTACTTTTTACAGCATTTACCTATGCGGAATTATCAGCAAGATATCCCGTTAGTGCGGGTGAAGCAGTATATCTGTATGAGGGCTTTGGAATGAAACAACTCGCTATGGCCATAGGTCTTATAATCGCATTAAGCGGAGTACTTTCCTCTGCAACGATCATACACGGCTTTTATGGTTATTTAAGTACTTTTATTAGTATTCCAGAATTTGTAGTTGCTATTAGTTTGATTTTTCTTTTAACGCTTATTGCTATTTGGGGAATAGGGAAGTCCGTAAAGATTGCTGCACTTTTTACGTTTTTAGAGGTTTTTGGACTTTTGTTTGTTATATATGTTGCTCTTCCTTATGTTTCTTTTAGTTTAGATGAGCTCACAAAGATGATACCCCCTGCAGATTTCACTGCTTTGCATAATATTATTTTAGGGGCATTTTTGGCGTTTTATGCTTTTATCGGATTTGAGGATATGGTAAATATTGCTCAAGAGGTAAAAGATCCCACTTCTACAATGCCAAAGGCTATTATTATTACACTGTCTATCGCTACAGTGCTTTATCTTTTCATTGCCTTTGTTTCCATATCTCTTGTATCTCCAGAGTTACTTGCCTCCACTTCTGCGCCGTTGGCGGTAGTATATGAAAAAGCGACCTCTCAAAAGGCTGTAATACTTAGTTTTATCGGAATGTTTGCTGTCATTAATGGTGTTTTAGTGCAGATTATAATGGTCTCTCGTATTTTTTACGGTATGAGTATAAAAGGTTGGATGCCTCGGTTTTTAGGTGTTGTAAGCCCTAAAACCTCTACGCCTGTTTATGCAACACTTACAACATCATTGATTATACTTTCTTTGTCACTTTTGTTACCGCTTATAACATTAGCACAATCAACAAGTTTTGTGATTTTTATCATATTTACTCTTGTGAATATGGCATTAATAAAGATAAAACTAAAAAATCCACATCCAAAAGGAGTTACGACATTTCCTATGTGGGTCCCAATAACAGCAATAGTTCTTAATCTCTGTATGCTTGGTGTCCAACTATCTTCATTCTAGAAAGAAAATTAGAAAAAGAACCTTAAAACTCAAAACCGCCGGTATCGCCTTTTGACATACTGTTATATACGGCTTTTATATAGTCCTCTCTCAGAGTACACTGCAAAAACTGTTCACATTTACTGCAGCTTTGAAGAGATTTTTCTTCTTGACAAGTCTGCACCTTGATTATCATTGCATCAAGATGGACTTCAAACTTGTCTTTTTGTTTGTTATGCATTTTTTGCATAAACCTCTTTTACTTTGTCTATCTCATATTTTGAGCCAAAGAAACAAGGAGATGTGTCATGAACATGCGCATAGCCTAAAGACATGAGATCTTTATGACCGTCAATAGCCTCACCACCTGCTGTCTTGTATACAAAAGCAAAAGGAAACACTTCAAAAAGACGACGTAGTTTACCATTTGGTTTGTCACTTGTTGCAGGATAGCTGAAAAGTCCGCCGCCTTTGAGCAGTATCTGGTGCAGATCAGGAACCATTCCTCCCGAATAACGCAGACGGTAACCCTCAGCAAAGAAACTGTCAACTAAAGCTTTGTGGTATGGTTCCCAGTTTTGTTGTGTTCCACCCGGTGCATTGAGTTTTCCTTTTTCATTTAAACGGATCTCTTTTACATACTCAAAATCACCGGCTTGAAGCAGGTAGAGTTTCACTTTATTATATGCAAAAACCATCTCTACGCGCGGTCCGTAGACAACATAACATGAAGCTACCATGTTCTCAGTACCAAATCCACCGTCGTAGATACCAAAAATAGAACCGACACTTAAGTTTACATCTACTAAAGAAGAACCATCAAGTGGATCATATGCGATGAAATATTTTCCGTTTTCATGTAGTTCTTGAGCGTGCTCTTTCTCTTCACTGGCAATTGTGTTGATAGCAGTGATCTTTGAAAATTCCTCTTCTATGATCATGTCACATTTAATATCTAATTCCAGTTGCGTTTCACCTGAAGAGTTCTCTTGTTGTGAATAGCCGATATCTTTTACATCAATAGCCTCTTTGATTCTTTTAGCACTTTTTTGTATCGCTTCAAATATTTCATTCATATTTTTTATTCCTTATTTAGATTTGTTTTGCATTTTTTAATATCCAGGATATAACATCATCTGCTGAGTTTAGATCCAAAATATCTACGCCATTGGGGATATCGTATTGATTTAGATCAACTGAACTGTCCACCGCCAAAGCATTCATGTATGGAAAGTACTCTTCATCGATCATATTTCTAAAGATACTGATACGGGGCAGGGGAAGGTTCTTTAAACCTTCTACAAGCAAAATATCGAACTTGTCAAAAAGTCTTACCATATCATCAAGTTCTGAGCGTCTTTGTGAAAAGTAGGTTGTACGATTTGGTGAAGTTACAATTACCTCTGCTCCGGTATCACTGAACTTGTAACTGTCTTTTCCTTCGACGTCAAAACGAGCTTTATCCTTTGGGTCGTGCTTTATGATAGCAACTTCAAGTTTATGCTCATGAATCAGTTTTCTGGCTACTTTTAAAATCAGAGTGGTCTTGCCACTGTTTGAAGGACCGGTAAACGCAACAGCTAATCTTTTATTCAATATATGTTCCTAAAATTTTGGTTTATTATACAAAAGAAGAGTTTAATTAAGATATAATTCTCACAAAAACAGGGTATAAAATGAAAATTTATTTTATTATTTTGATTTTACCGATTTTGTTTAGTGCTTGCGCGCACAAAAGTGCTTTTGATGATTTTAATATTACCAAAAAACAGGAACTGAGTGAAGAGCACCTCCAAAATGCAAAAATAAAAGATGGAAATGAAACAACAGGTCTTGTAACAGCTCTGTACTTAAATAATGTAGACAAAAGAGAGTTTCATAACAGTGAGTACTTTTATCTTTCTCTCTATATTCAAAACTCTAAAGATAAAAATCTTCAATTTTTTTTGAATTCAAAAAAACCTCTGAGTGTGAAAAAACTCTCAAATCCGAACAAATTTACAAAACTAACATCTATAAACGCAGCATGGCTGCAATACTATTTAGTTACGTTTGAAAAAGAAAAGGGAGAGTTGAAACTTCAGATTAAAGATAACAACAGCAGCTCAAGAGTGCTGTTGTTTAAACAAGAAGAGTAGTTTTAAATCTTGTAGAGTAGGGTACTTAAAACCACTATAAGCACTTGAAGAGCTATGATGATAATCAGTGGTGCAAAATCAAGACCATTGAAATCTGTTCTCATAAATCTTCTTACAAAACTGTATGCAGGATTTGTAACTCTGTATAAGAACTGTACAATCGGATTGTACGGATCAGGATTTACAAAACTAAGTAATGCTGTGATAATTATCACCCAAATATAAACATTTATCAAACTGATAAATATACCGCCGATTCCTTGAACGATTTCCATTATTGCACTCATTTTATAATCTCTCCTAAGTAGTTTTTCAAATATTTGTATATCTCTGAGATATCAGGTCCATGTTCTGCGTTTGTTAAAAGTATACGAAGTGCTTTTACAAACTCTCTTTCTTGAAGTGCTGTCTCTTTCATGAGATGCTTTTTAAAAGAACTGTACTCCTCAAAGTAGGGTGCCTTTTTTATTGCACGGCGGAGAGCCTCAACAGACTCTTTCGCTTCATCACTGATATCTTTGACTGCAAAGATAGATGCGATTTTAGATTTTAACTCTTTTGTCGTTTTTGCTTCTTCAAGGTAGATATAAGCGAGCTCACCTATCTCTTCATCAGCAAAGCCGACATAACGAGAAAGCTCCTTGACATCGAGTCTTTTGAGGTGTTCTTTATTGATATCTTTAAGTGTATCCATATCAAAATGAGTAGGATTTTTCGATACTTTATCAAGATCAAACCAGACCAAAGCTTCTTGAAGTGTAAAGATCTCTTTAGGTGGCTTATTTCCTATTGATATTAAATAATTTGATATCGCTTCCGGAAGATATCCCTCTTCTAAAAGTCCTTTAACGCTTAAAAGAGTATCATTTAAGATATTTGGCAGATGTGCATACTCGATTTTTTTATCATAATTGAGTGCATCTCTGACGTGCTTTTGTTTTGGAGCACTTTTGAAGTGCTTTTCTTCTTGAATGACAATAGAGATATCACTAAGCATATCATCAACAGCACATGCAAAGTTATATGTAGGAGTTTTGTCTTGACGCATAATAACAAAGCTGTCTACTGCATCAGGCTCAAAACTCACTTCACCTTGAATATGATCTTTGACAACGATGGGCTTATCAGGGCGAGCAATACGAATTGTAAAAGGAGCAGTGTTGTCGATAACCAGCTCAGCAGGAAGGTTTCTACATGCATCATCATAACAATAATCTTTTTCTGCCTTTTTTGCCTCTTCTTTTTTTTGCTCTAGCCACTCAGAAGAACAAAAACATGCAAAAGCTTTTTTTTCATGTAAAAGCTGCAGTGCCATAGCTGAATGAAAACGAAAGTTCTTACTTTGGTACACTACCTGAGAGTGTTCTATATTGAAAAGTCCTAAAATGTCTAAAATCTCTTGATCTTTACCTTCTATATTTTTCTCTTGATCTGTGTCTTCTATTCTGACAACTAAATCTTCGCCTTTTTGTTTTGCAACAATGTAGTTAAAGAGGGCTACTCTTAACTCGTTTATATGCATATCACCGGTCGGGCTGGACGCAAATCTTAACATTCATATTCCTATCTGGATTTTTCGTAATTCTAACAAAATTTCGATTAATTATAAGCTCTGATTTGATAAAATACAATCCTTATAATAAAGGTTTGCTAATAATGAATAAGAAAAAAGATTTTTTACGCACGATAGTTGAAAATGATTTAAAATCAGGTAAATACAAAGAGATAGTCACCAGATTTCCACCAGAACCAAATGGTTTTCCACATATAGGACATGCTAAGTCTATTTCTATAAACTTCGGTATTGCCCGTGATTATAATGGTCACTGTAATCTAAGAATGGATGATACAAATCCGACAAAAGAAGACACAAAATATGTCCATGCTCTTGAAGATGCAGTAAAATGGCTTGGGTTTGACTGGGGAGATGAAATATACTTTACTTCTGACTATTTTTCTCAGATACATGATTATGCCATTAAACTCATCAAAATGGGTAAAGCCTATGTTGACAGTCTCTCAGAAGATGAAATACGTGAGTATCGTGGAACTGTTACTCAGCCGGGTAAACGCAGTAAATATGCGAACAGAAGTGTAGAAGAGAACCTTGAACTTTTTGAGAAGATGAAAAACGGTGAATTTAAAGACGGTGAGCATGTTTTAAGAGCAAAAATAGATATGAGTGCAGCCAATATGAAAATGAGAGATCCTCTTTTGTACCGTATCAGAAATGTACATCACTTTAGAGCAGGGGATGAATGGTCAATCTATCCAATGTATGATTTTGCACACTGTTTATCTGACTATATAGAAGGGGTCACGCACTCAATCTGTACATTGGAATTTGAAAACAATCGTGATATCTACGACTGGGTGTTAGATACCCTTGAATTAAAACCGCCTCGTCCTTATCAATACGAATTTGCACGCTTAAACATTAACTATACAGTTATGAGCAAAAGAAAACTTTTAGAACTGGTTGAAGGTAAATATGTAGATGGGTGGGACGATCCCCGTCTTCCTACAATCGCAGGATATAGAAGGAGAGGTTATACCCCTGAATCTATTTTAAACTTTTGTGATCAGATCGGTATAGCAAAAGCAAACTCTGTGGTTGATGTTGCACAACTTGAATTTTGTATAAGAGATGATCTCAATACAAAAGTACCTCGTGTTATGTGTGTTCTTGATCCGATTAAAGTAACTATTGAAAACTACGAAGGTTTTGAAGAGATAGATGCTCCATACTATCCGCATGATGTACCAAAAGAGGGCTCAAGAAAGATACCTTTTTCAAAAGAGCTCTACATCGAAAGAGATGACTTTGAAGAGAACCCTCCAAAAGGCTACTTTCGTCTGACACCTGAACAGCCGGTGAGATTGCGACACGGTTATATTATCACCTGTAAAGAAGTGATCAAAGATGAAAATGGAAATATCACAGAGCTCAAAGCAGAGTATTATCCTAATTCTAAAAGTGGTTCAGATACAAGTGGTATCAAAGTAAAAAGTGCAATCCAATGGGTAAGCGCTGCAGATGCAAAACAGGTAGAGATAAGATTGTATGATAGACTTTTTAAGAATGAAGCACCTGAAGGTGTGGAAGATCTAAATCCTGACTCTTTAAAAATCATCAAAAATGCTTTTGTTGAACCGGCTGTAATCACACAAAGACCAGATGAGCGATTTCAGTTTGAAAGAGTAGGGTATTTTTATGCTGATCCGATAGACTACAGTGATGAAAAACCTGTATTTAATAAAATTGTCGGACTCAAGGACTCTTGGGCGAAAAAAACAAAAGTAAAACAACAAGCTACGCCTAGACTACAGGCTAAAAAGGTACAGATCGATGGTGAAGTCGCACCAATGAGCGATGAGCAAAAAACATTGTTTGACAAGTTTACTAATGATTTAAAACTAAACAGTGAAGTAGCCAATACTTTAGCCCGTGATACTTTTCTTTCAAATTTCTTTGAAGAAGCTCTAAATATAGTTGAAAGCCCTGTAAATATATCTAATATCGTGGTAAATGAAGTAGCCAGAGAATTGAAACAAACAGAAATTGATGCGTTGAAGTTTACAGCAGAACATATAGCACAACTTGCTAAAATGATTGATGATGAAATCATCTCAAATAAGATTGCAAAACAAGTATTTGAGGATATAGTTAGAACAGGAGAGAATCCAACACAGATCGTAGAAGCAAAAGGTCTAATACAGATAAGTGACCCTTCTGCGATTATTCCTATTATCGATGAGATAGTTGCAAACAACCCAGATAATGTATCTAAATACAGAGCAGGAAACACTAAACTATTAGGTTTCTTTGTCGGGCAGGTACTTAAAGCAACACAAGGAAAAGCAAACCCAAAAGTTGTTAATCAACTTGTAGCTCAAAAATTAAATGAAAATTAGATTTTAAAAGGGCAGAGGAGCTTGAAAAAGTTCCTTGTCTTTTAACAGACATATGATAAACTAAGTTTTATAAGTTGTTTCGTTGTGATAAATATTTTCTAAGAAATTGTGGAGAAAAAGTGGTGACCCCGAGGAGAATCGAACTCCTGTAACATGGATGAAAACCATGGATCCTAACCGCTAGACGACGGGGCCACTTTTTGTAAGTAGTTCAACTTATTTGTTGAGCCGAAATTATATAGATTTAATCCTTAAAAAAAGATAAATCTATATAAAAATATTTTTAGTCGTAAAAACTGCGTAGCGCTCTGATAATTACAGCATTTTTAGAGATGCTTTCAGCTTTTGCATTATCATTTACAGTTTCATATAAATCTAATGGAAGAGAGATAGAAAATGTTTTTGTTTCAACCTTTTTCTTTTTTGCTACCATAGATACAACACTACCTAAAAGCTCAATGATTTTTTTCGTATCAATTGGTTTTTGAATAAAACTGTTTACACCAACTTCAATTGATTCTGAAATTTTTTCCATATCATTACTTGCAGAGATAACAATAATAATTTGTGCAGGATTAATCTCGCGAATTTTACGGGAAAGTTCAATACCATCCATTCCTGACATAATGATATCTACAAAAACAACATCTGGCTTCTCTTTTTCATATACTTCAAGTGCAGTAGCACCGTCAAAACATGAATCTACTTTTGAAAAGAAGTTTTTAAACGTAGAACTTAAAAGTTCATTTGTAACTTTCTCATCTTCAACTACCATCGCTGTAAGTTTTTTTGTCTGTTCCGTTAATTGGATTAAGTCTAAATTAGTGCTCATAAAAACTTCCTTATTATATTTATTTTAGAATAGGGGAATTATACACAATAATAGTAAATAACAATAACATATTGAAACAGAAATATTTTTCAACAATAGATTATTTCGTTTTAAATTGTTCCAACCATTCAATATCACTCTCCTTAGAAAGCTCTTTTTGATCAAGTAGATTGCCGATAATTTCTTTAAGTGTTTGTTCATCCATAAATTTTAATAGATCAGGATTAATAGAAGTAGGGTTAATTCCATTATATGTATTTAGTAGATTTTGTATATCGATTATTAATTGTTCTTTTGTATCCATTTAGTTCTTACCCTTGTTATTTATATTTTAATTATTATATTGGTTAACATAATGTAAATTCTCTTGAAATTATTTGGCTCGCCTCATTCCACCACCTTCTTGTTTTAGAAGATCAGTAAACAATATATTTTTATAATTCCACTTACTTTTTATAAATAAATGGCAATGTTTATTGCTTATATTCTTATCGAGTTTTAAATCAGCAAATTGAGCATTTTTATCTAGCTTATGTAGAAGTCTGTCAAATATGCTTTTATCTTTACTATACATTATTTTTAATAATTTTTTATTTTGATTTTCAACAACCATATAAAGAATATATGTATGTGCCTCTGGTTCTAATGTATAAAAATAGAGATTGCCGATTCTGGCACTGCGTTTAACATTGTAATCAGGGAAAATTCTGCTTACAATAACATCTATATTTTTATCAAAAATATAATAAGGGTGTGTATATGCCTGTTCATATATTATAAAGTCTGCATTGTCAAGTTTATAAATATATTGATATATACTAATATGAGGTAAACTCACCCTGCCCTGAAATACTTGTCTGGCATCTTGTGTTAAAAGAATTTCATTGTTGCGTGTTAATTCAAATGCTTTTATAGTATCGTTGAAGCTAATATGTGGGGCACTGCAACCTGTGAAAAATAGTAATACTATAATAGAATAGATAATTGTTTTCAATCTAAGATTTCCCAATTAAGAAGTAAGGTACAAAATAAGCCGAGTTTTGTAGTGATAGCATTAATCTACCGCATAACTTACGTTATGCTTCCAGCGAAACAATAGCAATTGTAAGACGCTAACCATCTGTTTCTTGCTGCCATGTTGGGTTTACAAGCTCTCTATGTCGCCATAGAGACTGGTGGTCTCTTACACCACCCTTTCACCCTTACCACTCTAAAGTGGCGGTCTACTCTCTGTTGCACTTTCCCTCGTATTACTACGGCCATTCGTTAAATGGAACACTGTCTTACAGCAGCTCGGACTTTCCTCTTGAAAATCAAGTTACTATCTTTTGTACCTTATTGAAATTATACATTAAATTAAAAGAAAAGAATAGTGAACACTTGTTCATAATATATATTTATGTTATTAACAAGTGTTCACTTGAATTTAAGCATTAATTAACAAGTGTTCATATAAAATTGCTGTTTAATTAACAAGTGTTCATTTTACTACTAAAGGAGTCAGTATGCCCATAAACAAGGAACAAAGTAGAGGAAAAGGAACTAAACAAAAGATATTAAAAGTTTCTACAGCCCTCTTCTCTCAATACGGATATAAAGGTGCTAGTGTTAGAAAAATTGCTGCGGAAGTTGGTATTAGGGAGAGTGCTATCTATAATCATTATAAAAATAAAGAAGAGATATTTTTAGAGGTAGCAAAAAATATTTTTACTTCGCCTTTCACATTTACAAAAGAAGAGATAGAAGAACTGGCACTTAGAGGAAAGCCATTTTTACAAAAATTTACAACTCAATATAAAATGCTTACTTTTGATAAAAATAACGAAAATATGTTTAGATTACTTATGATCGAATTAATGCAAAATCAAGGATTACGTGAAAAATTTATGCAAGAATTTCATAATAATAATATCAAAATTCTCTCGGAAGGTTTTTTTGTTATGATGCAGCACTCATTAATACGCTCTAGTGATCCTATGATGATATCATATGAGTTTCTAAGCACCCTCTTCTATTTGCGCCTTCAGGTTACTCTACTGCGTTTTGATGCATATTCTACAAATAATCTTGCTACACAGTTTGAAAAACATGTTGATTTTTTCTGGGAAAGTATTAAAATTTAATCATATTTATTAATATTGATACTATATAATATTAGTTATATAGAATAAAAAAAGCAACTCTCAATTAAGAGAAGTTGCTTTTAAATAGTTTTAATCATTTAAATAATTATTTAGTACCTAAGGCATCTAAAGCATATGCTTTACCAAGTGCATAAGCTTTTTTATTTGCTTCATGAACTTTTGGTGGAACTTTTGAAAGCATAGTGTCTATTAGAGACTGCTCAGGAAGTACACCTGTCATAGTATTTGTAATTGCTAAAGCAACAACCGATTGAGTAATTACATTACCAACCTCTTCTTTTGCGATAGTAATAATAGGAATTTCAATAATATCCCAAGTTTTTCTATCTTCATCAGTTGGATGTACAAGATTTGGATCTACAACGATCTTGTTACCTGGTCTAACACCATTTTTAAATTGATGGTATGAAACATCTGCAACAGAAAGCATAAAATCAATTTCACCTTCATTTGCATATGGATAACGAATTTCATCATCATCAAGTGTAATATCAACTACTGTTGCCCCACCACGAACTTGAGAAGTATAAGTAGCAGTTTTTAGACCATAACCACCATTTTTAATCTTACAAGCAGCCATAATCTCACCAGCAAGTAGAACACCTTGTCCACCAACGCCAGTAAATCTTAAAGTATGTCTCATTTATAACTCCTTACTTATATTTTTTTCTCAAAGTCGTCTTGAGTAATTTTAGCACGTTGACCTTGTGCAGCTTTTTGAATTTCAGCGTACATATCACAGTACTCTTCTTGTTCAACTTCTCTTAATACACCAGTTGGTAAAAGATTCTCTTTTTCAATTCCATCTTCAAGAGCTTCCCATTTTTTAAGTGGCATAGTGATACTGTCAATCCAATCAAGATTTTCCATAGCATTAGCCATTTTATTTTTACGGCCAAGGTTAATATGACAGTTTGAAAGAACCTCAATAAAACTAAAACCTTTGTGAGAGAACCCTTTTACAAGAATTTTTTCTAATTTTTTAGGATCAATCATAGACTCACGTGCAACAAAAGAAGCTCCAGCACCAATTGCTAAGTTAGAAGCATTGAATGTTGGGTCAATATTACCATTCTTTTGAGAAACAGTCCACATACCACGAGGTGTTGTCGGAGATGTTTGAGAATTTGTTAAACCATAAATAAAGTTATTAATCAAAATAAAGTTTAAATCAATGTTACGACGACAACCATGAATAGTATGATTACCACCGATAGCAAGACCATCACCATCACCAGCAACAACAATTACATGTGCATGTGGTTTTGCAAGCTTAATACCAGTTGCATATGCAATAGTACGACCATGCGTAGTGTGAACAGTATTACAATCAATGTATGAAGAAAATCTTCCAGAACATCCGATACCAGATACAACACAAACATCGTTCATATCCCATCCCATTTTTTCAATAGCACGGATAGTTGCTTTTAAAATTACACCATCACCACAACCCCAACACCATAGTGTCGGCATCTTGTTTACACGTAAATATTTATCATAATTAAATGCCATTACATCATCTCCTTAACTTTTGCTACCATTTCAGCAGGTGCGATTGGACGACCATTCGCTTTTAATAGTGTAGTAAAATCGTTACGCTTAATTACACGTTCAATCTCTTTTGAGTATTGACCCATATTAAGTTCAGTAACCATAATTCTATTTTCGAACTGTTTTCCAAGTTCTTCTAATCTTTTAATTGGTGAAGGCCATAACATAATTGGTCTAAAAAGTCCCGCTTTGATACCTTCACTTCTTAATTTTTTAACAGCTTCATAAGCACCAAGTGCAATTGAACCATATGCAATAATACACACATCTGCATCATCTAAGTCAACTTCTTCATAATCTGGAAGATCATCAAGGCCGCCGTTCTCTAAGTGTACAGTATTGATTTTACCAACTAAACGTTCAATGTTAAATTCACATTGTTCAGCATCTTCTGTAGGGAACCCTTCAGCACCATGGTGAAGACCTGTCACGTGATATTTGTACCCTTCAAACATTGGATTAAGCACAGCAGGTTTATTCATTGGAACATCATATGGCTTATAATCAGCTGGTTCACCATGAAATTTTTCACGATCTACAATAGCAGCTTCGACTTCTTCAATATCCGGAAGAATAGCTTTTCCATGCATATGACCAATAGTTTCATCCAAAAGTACAAATACAGGAGTCATATATTTTTCAGCAAGGTTAAATCCACGTACTGTTTCAGTATAACACTCAGAAAGTGAACCCGCACATAACGTAATAGAAGCATAATCACCATGTGTAGGGTATTGCGCTTGACCAATGTCTGCTTGAGATACACGAGTTGGAAGACCAGTTGATGGACCACCACGCATTACATTGATAATAACCAATGGAATCTCAGCAATAAACGCAAGACCAATTTGTTCTGCTTTTAATGAAATACCAGGACCTGAAGTTGCAGTAAATGATTTTACACCAGCAGCAGAAGCACCAATTGCTGAAGAAATACCAGCGATTTCATCTTCCATTTGAATAGCAGTTCCACCAACTTTTGGTAATAAATCTGATGAAACATGCATTACTTCCGATGATGGAGTAATCGGATACCCACCAAAAAATCTAGCACCAGCTTCTACTGCAGCTTTTGCTGCTAGTTCATTACCAGTTGAAATTACCTCTCTTGCCATTACTTAGCTCCTTTTTGTTCAAGTGACATATAATTATTTGCTACAATTGCAGCTTGTCTCTCTTTCGCTTCATCAGTTAATTTTGCAAAGCTTTTACCAGCAGCTTTTAACTCTTTTCTATCTGCTACATAAATAGCAAAATCAGGACATGTAAGCTCACACTCATTACAACCAATACAAGCTTCCGGATGATCAATTGAAATCATTGCTCCGAGTGTAGATGTTGGTTCGTAAACCATACCAAGCACACCTGATGGACATACTGATACACAAATATCACATGCTTTACAGTTATTTGTATTAACCCATACAGGTTGATCGCCTGGGTTTTCAGTTTTAAAAGTTCCCATTTATTCTCCTCTTTTTAAGATACAAATTAACTTTGTATACTACTTTTTGTACTCCAAGAGTATCTAAGTTTTAATAATTTTACTCTAAAATGTGCTCATAGCGCCCCATATACAACCAAAGTGTTACATTACGAGGCTCACACAAAAATTTAAGACTATTTTTTTGCTAAAACTTCAGCTACAGCCTTGCCAATTTCAGCTGGAGAGACAACAACTTTTACGCCTGCTGCTTCAAGTGCTGCCATTTTTTCAGCTGCAGTACCTGCGCTTCCTGAAATGATAGCCCCAGCATGACCCATACGTTTACCTTTAGGTGCAGTTTGACCTGCAATAAATGCAACTACTGGTTTAGTGATTTGTTCTTTGATAAGTTTTGCAGCTTGAATTTCAAGATCTCCACCGATTTCACCAATCATAACAATTGCCTCAGTCTCTGGATCTGCTTCAAACATTGGTAAAAGTTGTTTATATGAAAGACCAATAATTGGATCTCCACCAATACCAACTGCAGTAGTAATACCAAAACCTTCTTTTACAACTTGGTTTGCACCTTCATAAGTAAGAGTACCAGACTTAGAAATAAGTCCAACATTACCTTTTTTGAAAATCATACCAGGCATAATTCCGATTTTACACTCATCAGCTGTGATAATACCAGGACAGTTTGGCCCGATAGTTTTCATACTGTGTTTCGTAGCATACTGTTTAGCAAACATCATATCGCGAACAGGTGCACCTTCTGTAATAATTACAGCAAGTTCAATTCCTGCATCAGCAGCTTCCATTACAGCATCTGCAACAAATGCAGGTGGAACGAAAATCATAGAAACTGTTGCGCCTGTAGTGTCAACAGCATCTTTAACAGTATTAAAAACTGGTTTACCTAAATGTTCTTGACCACCTTTGTTTGGTGTAACACCACCAACAATTTGAGTACCATATGCTAAACATTGCTCAGCATGAAAAGTACCCTCTTTACCAGTAAAACCTTGAACGATAACTTTTGTATCTTTATTTACTAAAATAGACATCTCTTATAACTCTCCTTTCGCTGCAGCTACTGCTTTTGCAGCACCATCTGCTAAATCTTCTGCGGCAATTACATTTGAAATATTTGCATTTTTAAGAATCTCTGCTGCCTCTGGCGCATTTGTACCGTCAAGACGAACAATAACAGGAACATGAACATCCACAAGTTTTGTAGCTTCTAAAATACCATTAGCAATTCTATCACAGCGAACAATTCCACCAAAAATATTTACAAAGATAGCTTTTACATTAGGGTTTTTAAGAATGATCTCAAAACCTTTTGCAACAGTCTCTGCATTTGCAGACCCACCAACATCAAGGAAGTTAGCAGGTGTACCACCCATATAGTTAATAGTATCCATAGTACCCATTGCAAGACCTGCACCGTTTACCATACAACCAATCTCACCATCAAGTGCAATGTAAGAAAGACCATACTGTGCAGCTTCACGCTCATCAGGATCTTCTTCGCTTAAATCTCTCATAGCCTCGATATCCGGATGACGACCAAGAGCTGAATCATCAAATCCCATCTTACCGTCAAGTGCGATAAATTCACCCTCACCTGTTCTGATAAGTGGATTGATTTCAATCATCTCTGCATCATTATCCATATAAAGTGTATAGAGTTTTTTAGCAAAGTTGATCATATTTTTTTGTTGTACTTTGTCTGTAATACCAAGACCAAATACTAATTCACGACCATGAAAGCCTTGAAAACCAATTGATGGATCAACTTGAACTTTAATAATTTTTTCTGGAGTCTTTTCAGCAACAGTTTCAATGTCCATACCACCTTCAGTAGAAGCCATGATAATTGGCATTTCAGCAGCACGATCAAGAACAACTGAAAGATAAAGCTCATCTTGAATATCAGCACCGTCTTCAATATAAACTTTTTGAACAAGCTTACCTTCTGGTCCCGTTTGATGTGTTACAAGTGTCATTCCAAGAATTTCTTCTGTAAGCTCTTTAACTTCATCTATGCTTTTAGCAAGTTTTACACCGCCACCAAGTCCACGGCCACCTGCATGAATCTGTGCTTTAACAACCCAAACAGGCCCACCTAACTCTTTTGCATTCTCTACAGCTTCATCAACTGTATGAGCAATTTTACCTTTTGGTGTAGGTACACCATATTTAGCAAAAATCTGTTTCGCTTGATACTCATGTATATTCATCTATTCTCCTTATTTTTAAATTAAAATTACACTTAGCTTTATGCTTTTGGTGCAATCATCTCTTCTGGCTTAACATACTCATCGAACTGCTCTGCAGTTAAAAGACCCAGCTCAATTGCTGTCTCTTTTAATGTTGAGTTGTTCGCATGTGCTGTTTTCGCAATTTTCGCTGCATTTTCATATCCAATATATGGATTAAGTGCAGTTACTAGCATTAATGAGTTATTTAAGAAATAATCAATTTTATCTTCAACTGGTTTAATGCCAATAGCAGCATTATCATTAAATGAAACAATAGAATCACTTAAAAGTCTTACTGACTGTAAAAAGTTATAAGCAATTACCGGCTTAAATACATTTAGTTCAAAGTTACCTTGTGATGCAGCAAAACCGATAGTCGCATCATTTCCCATTACCTGACATGTAACCATAGTCACTGCCTCAGATTGAGTAGGATTCACTTTACCAGGCATAATAGAAGATCCTGGCTCGTTTGCAGGAATTTCAATCTCCCCTATTCCACAACGAGGACCGCTCGCCAACCATCTGACATCATTTGCGATTTTCATCATATCAGCTGATAGTGCTTTAAGAGCACCATGTGCAAATACTAGTGCATCATGAGAAGTAAGTGCGTGAAATTTATTTGGCGCAGTGATAAAATCATGACCAGTAAGTTCACTTAGTTTTTTTGCAACACGCTCACCAAGTTCAGGGTGCGCATTAAGTCCTGTTCCAACTGCTGTACCGCCAAGAGCCAGTTCACGAACAGCTTCAAGTGAATCTTTTGCCATCTTTTCAGATTTAGCGAGCATTTCAACCCAACCAGAAATTTCCTGACCAAGTGTAAGCGGTGTAGCATCTTGAAGATGTGTACGACCAATTTTAACTATATGAGAAAATTCTTCACTTTTCGCTTGAAGAGTAGCCTTCAGTTTTGCAATAGCAGGAAGTAACTGCTCTTCAACAGCAATAACAGCAGCAACATGAAGTGCAGTAGGATATGTGTCATTTGAAGATTGAGATTTATTTACATCATCATTAGGATGAACAAGTTTCTCTTTTCTAAAATCACCACCAAGAATTTCAGTAGCACGATTTGCAAGCACTTCATTATTGTTCATATTTGACTGAGTACCTGAACCTGTTTGCCAAACAACAAGTGGATAGTTTCCATCAAGTTTACCAGCAAGCATATCATCAGCTGCTTGAGCAATTGCATCAGCTTTTGCTGCGTCTAGTTTTCCAAGATCTTTATTAACAAGTGCAACCGCTTTTTTCAAATAAGAAAATGCTCTTGTTATTTCATATGGCATTTTCTCTTCACCAATTTTAAAGTTTTGTATACTTCTTTGAGTTTGTGCAGCCCAATAAGCATCTAGAGGGACTTCAATTTCTCCCATTGTATCTTTTTCAATACGAGTTTGCATTAACCTATTCTCCTTCGAAAAAATTATTTGATTTTAATGTATTAATAAGACCGTTTACTGACTGGCAAGATTGGTCAAACATTTTAGCTTCTTTATCGTCTAAAGTAACTTCTATAATTTTTTCAGCACCTTTTGCACCAAGCATTACAGGAACACCCGAAACAACATCACTGTAACCATACTCACCTTCAAGGCAAACTGCACATGGGTGAATCTGCTTTGTATCTTTCAAAATTGCATCAACCATAATAGCTGCAGATTTTGCAGGAGCATAATAAGCAGAACCAGTTTTAAGATAGCCAACGATCTCAGCCCCACCGTGACGAGTGCGATCAACGATTTCATCGATTTCATTTTGAGTCAACACATCACTTAAAGGAACACCTGCAACAGTTGAGTAACGTGGAAGAGGCACCATATCATCACCATGACCGCCCATAACAGAAGCACGAATTTGACCTCCACCATATCCAAGTTTTTCTTGAATAAACGCAGCCATACGTGAAGAGTCTAATATGCCAGCCATACCGATAACACGACTTCTATCAAAACCACTCTCTTTAAGTGCAACATACGTCATAGCATCTAAAGGATTAGAAACCATAATTATAATTGCTTGAGGAGAGTACTTTGCAACACCTTCAACAACCTCTTTAGTGATTTTCGCGTTAATCATCAATAAATCATCACGGCTCATTCCTGGTAATCTCGGACTTCCTGCAGTAATAACGACAACATCACAATCTACCAAATCTGACATATCCTCTGCAACTGAAACTACCGTATGGCTTCTAACAGCAGAAGCTGCCTGTGACATGTCTAACGCTTTTCCTTTTGCAACATCAATCTTGTTATCACGAAGAATAATCTCATGACATGATCCCTGCATTGCAAGAGAATAAGCTACTGTAGCACCAACATTACCAGCTCCAACAATACCAACTCTTTTTCCTTGACTCATTCATGCTCCTTAATATTAATTACTATGACATTGATCAAGATACACTTAAACAATATGTGCGAACACACAGCATTTAAGTATACTCAATGTCATAATTATAGATGAAACAAATTCATCTTTTCTATAAAACTAAAAATAAGTTCCATAGAAAAGACGATTTTTGTGCCATAAAAATGGCACAAAAATTCTGTAACTTATATCGCGTCTATAATTGAATTTAAAGTTGCAGATGGACGCATAGCAGCTTCTGCCTTTGCATCATCTGGACGGTAGTAACCACCGATATCTTGAGCTTTACCTTCCATTGCAAGTAACTCTTCAAGAATTTTTGCTTCATTCTCTTTAAGTGCCGCAGCAACAGGAGCAAATTTAGCAGCTAACTCTGAATTGTCAGAATCAGCAAGTGCTTCTGCCCAGTATTGTGCAACATAGAAGTGAGAAGCTTTGTTGTCTGGCTCACCACATTTTCTTGAAGGTGCTTTATCGTTATCAAGATAACCTTCATTTGCTTTATCTAGTGCCTCAACAACAGCTTTAAGATTAGCATCTGGATGTTTTTGCTCAATATATCTTAATGATTCAGCAAGTGCTAAGAACTCACCAAGAGAATCCCATCTAAGGTGACCACACTCTAAGAATTGATCTACGTGCTTAGGAGCAGATCCACCGGCACCAGTTTCAAACAGACCGCCACCAGCTAACAATGGAACAATTGAAAGCATTTTTGCAGATGTTCCAAGTTCTAAAATTGGGTACATATCAGTTAAGTGATCACGAAGAACATTCCCTGTTACAGAAATTGTATTTTTACCTTCACGTACACGTGCATTTGTGTAACGAGTAGCAGAAGCAACGTCCATAGTTTGAATATCTAAACCAGATGTATCATGATCTTTTAGGTACTCATTTACTTTTTTAATCATCTCTGCATCGTGAGCACGATTTTCATCTAGCCAGAAAATTGCAGGATTACCAGTAAGACGAGCTCTTTCAACTGCTAAACGAACCCAGTCTTTAATTGGAATATCTTTAGCACGAGACATTCTCCAGATATCACCTTTTTCAACATCAAAGCTCATAAGTTCTGTGCCATCTTCAGCTGTAACAGTTACCTTACCATCTTCAGCCATTTCAAAAGTTGTTGGATGAGAACCATACTCTTCAGCTTTTTGCGCCATAAGACCGACATTTGCAACGTTACCCATAGTTCTAACATCATATTGACCATTTTTTACACAATCAGCTACCATCTCTTGATGGAACATTGCATAAGTTGAATCAGGAATAACAGCAACACACTCTACTGCATCACCGTTTCTATCCCATTGTTTACCACCTTCACGAACAACAACAGGCATAGAAGCATCAATAATTACATCATTTGAAGCATTGAAGTTTGTAGTCCCTTTATCAGAATCAACCATTGCGATTTTTGGAGAGTCAGCCTCTACAACAGCTTTAAACGCAGCTAAAATTTCAGCCTCTTTTTCATAACCAGCAATTTTTTTCTCAATATCAGAGATACCAAGTCTTGAGTTTACACCTAATTTTGCAAAATCTTCAGCATATTTTTCAAACACATCTTTAAAGAATACTTCAAGAGCATGACCAAACATAATCGGATCTGAGATCTTCATCATAGTTGCTTTAAGGTGAATTGACCATAAAACATCGTTTGCTTTTGCATCATCAATAGTTTTTTGGATAAATGCACGAAGTTTTTTAGCTGACATAAATGTACCGTCTAAAATCTCTTTGTCGAGTGCATCAATAGTCGCTAACTCTTTACCGTTTAAAGCGATAGTGACTTTTTGTCCCTTGTCCATAGTAACTGATTTTTCATTACCATAGAAATCACCATCACCTTCCATATGTGCGACATACGCTTTAGAATTTTCAGAAAATGGCTTCAATCTATGTGGATGTTTTTGTGCATATTTTTTAACAGCTGCAGCAGCACGTCTGTCTGAGTTACCCTCACGTAGAACTGGATTAACTGCAGAACCTAAACATGTGTTGTATTTTGCACGAACAGCTTCTTCTTCAGCATTTGCAGGGTTTTCAGGAAAATCCGGAATGTCAAAGCCTTGACCTTGAAGCTCTGCGATACACTCTTTAAGTTGTCCAATAGAAGCAGAAATATTTGGAAGTTTGATAATATTTCCTTCTGGTTGTAAAACAACTTCACCTAATTTTGATAATTCGTCTTCAGCAAGACCCATTGCAGCAAGAACTCTACCTGCTAGTGAAATATCACTAGTAACTACATCTACACCACCAGCTTTTGTAAAAGCTTGAACAATTGGTAATAATGAATAAGTTGCTAAAGCCGGAGCTTCATCAATTTTAGACCAAATAATTTTTGACATTGTGTGTCCTCATGAATAATTTTAATCTCATGACAGTTAAACTTCATGGATTTTTCAAACTTAATAATAACACTAAGATATATAATTTACGCAATGCTCTGTAAAAGATTTAAAGATATTTTAAATGTGTTTCATTTGGTAGCATGCCTTATGTTGGCTAAATGTGTAGAATAGTTACACGCAAATTTATGTGCTCCGGATTTTGACTTAACAAAGTATAAATACTCCGTTTTAGCTGGGAATATCGCTGCTTTTATCGCTTCAAAGCTTACTGTACATACAGGTGTTTTTGGCACTCCTTTATGCTTATATGTGTTATATATACTCATATCTTCTCTAATACGCTTTGCCGTGATTTTAGTATGAGAATACTTGCCATAATTTAGTGTTCCATCCATTTGCAACAACATTCCTTTCCGGATACGATTGTATATTACGGAACTGACTATTGGCATTTCATCATTATTGGCCGACTCTTTTTGAATTATGGAAGCTACTGCTACATAATGAAACCATCTCTTTTCATTATATGTACCAAATATTTTATATGAAAGTTGTTTCGTTCTGTACAAAGAGAGTCGTAGAAGAAGTTTAACAATCATATGTTCATCTATCCCAACAGGAATTTGATAGGTCTCCGGAACCAAAACACCCTCAGGCAAAGGTGCTTGCTGTTTATACTCTTTTAAAAGTTTTGCTGCGTTTAGATTGAGCTTTGTTGCCAACTCATTCAAAAATACATGCGTGGTTTCTCCCGGAATAAGTGTTACTTTTTGTAGTGCAGCTTTAGAGGTGGTCAATTTGTATAAAAAATCAGCTTTTGTATTTTTATTGCTTTTTAGATCTATCCATCCATTTTGAGGAGATCCAATCAGCCTTAAAATATATGAATCTAATTTCATAACATCGTAATGATTTTGTTGCAATTGTGTTATAATCTTATTTATAGAACCCTTTGGTATATAGAGTATTTTAGCGGTTTGAATTGGCTGGTTTAGGTAGTACATGACTGATAAAATTATTATTAAAGTTATTTCAAAAACATATCTTGCAATTGTGAGTTTTTTTTCTTTCATAATTCTCTTTTTAATTTTTCTTTTTCTACTTTTAAGTAATGGATTATATCTTGATAATCTGCATATATCAAATCTGCATCTCAAAAATGCATTTGTTAAATTTGACAAAAAACTTTATTTTGTTGTTGATGAAGTTAAAATAGAACAACAAACAAAGTCTAAACAAAATCTGACACTTCAGCAGTTAAATAATTATCTTAAGATAGTTCCAAAAGTAACCCCTTTTATTGACACTATTGCAATAAGCCATATAAGCGCGGGTGATTTTGTAGGAAGATTTAACTACTCTTCAAACAAAAAAGGTAGTTTCAGTTTCAGCTTTAAAGATGATATTCATGCCAAGGCTACACTATCTATAAAAAATAAAGATTTATGCATAAAGATTGAGGAGCTTAATACCACCCAATATAAAACTACTATAAATGGGATTGTTATTATAGATTTTGAAAATGCAAGCCAATATGCAAAATTAAATATTCTCACTAATAATGATGCTAATTTAACTCTATACACATCTTCCAACGCAGAGAATTTATATTATAAAGTAATTTCACACAATAAAATTAACCATATTAAAAATATATTGGATCTTGTACCATTTAATAGAGATGTAAAATATTGGGCTAATGATGCAATAAAAGCAAAAAATGTAAAAATCAACACTTTTAATGGCAAAATTGATTTTAACGACATTAAAAGTGCTTATAAAAATATTCATCTAAACGCAGTGGTTTACTCTTTAAAATATAAATATAATCCAAAACTAGCAACAATAGACTCACGAAAAACAGAGTTGGAGTTTAAAAATGGAATTTTATATATTAAGCCTATGCAGGCATATACATATAACACTTACCTTAAAAAGAGTTGGTTGAAAATTGATTTTACTAAAGAACATGAACGCTTAGATCTGTACCTTATGCTTGATGGTATTGTAAATGATGATATTTTGTACCTTCTTTCTGTTTATAAGATAAAACTGCCTTTTAAACAAAACAGTGGGCTGATAGATACACAACTACATCTTAGTGTAGACTTACGGACAATTGATGTTAATGTCAATGGAGATTTCTCTTTAAAACAAGCAAATATTGACTATATTGGACTTAATTTAGATCTATTTAATGCCCATATTCATCTTGACAACAGTGATATTATCATAGATAAGATGCAAGCAAAATATCAAAATATTCTTGATACAAACATCTCTGCAACCTATAATGCAAAAAAAGAGTTGGGAAAAATCAATTTTCAAGTCAATAGTATTAAATACAAAAATCTAGTGCTTGACAGAACGGCACAACCTCTTGAAGCGCACTACAGCCTCTCAACAGATAAGAAACTTTTACAAATCAGTAAATCAAAATGGAAATATAACAAACAAAGTATTATACTCAATACATTTACCATGCCTTACGATATTAGAGACTCTGTTATAAAACTTCCTCCCGTTATGATAAGTATGGAGAGTATTGCACAAGCATATGTAAATGGGAAAATAAACATTAAAGAGCATCTTTTGAATTTGGATTTAGATCTCTATAAACTTCAGTATGGAGGTTTGGGACTCAACCAAACAGATGCTCATTTTAAAATAAAATACGACAAAACTCTTTTTATAAACGCAGCAAGCAATATCTATATTACCATGAACGGTTCAAAATATAAAATCAAAAACCTAAAACTTTCTGTTGATGAAAAAAGTATCAAATCAAAACGTATATCTGTTGATATCGGACAATATATCAATACAAAAGTCTATGTAAAACATATGTTTGGTTCTAATAAAGTGAGCATTGGACTAAATGATTTTGTTCTTAAAAATCCAAAAACAAAAAAAGTGCTCTATGATAATAAAAAAATCCGATTACAGGCATTTTTCAGTGAAAACAATATTACTATAAAATCTCCAGAACTCAATGCTGTCTTTTATTCCGATGCAAATATATGGAAACTTAACCTCTTCTCGTTAGATAGAATTTCAAAAAATTCCGACATCTTAAAACAACTCAATTTTTCTAACGGTGAAGTAAGTTTTTATAAAAACAGCAAACAATCATATACACAATTTCAAGCATCTATTATCTACCCATATGCTTTGCTTATGAATAAAAACACATATATCCATAACTACAACATCAAAGGAAAAATCAACAAAAATCGCAAAATATATCTCAATATAAATAAAAAGGTTAAAGTAAAAATCACAGATAAAGTTACAATAAAACCTAAAAACTGCGGTATCAATATACATGAAGTTTTACAATTGGTAAAGAATATACAAAAAGTCAATAGACTTAATACATCTTCATCCACAACATCACCAAAGATATATCTTAATGCAACAAATTCATATATTTATCTTAGTAAAAACAGATATATTATTTCTGATAAAATATATATGCAATATATTAACAATATTGTTACTGCGCAACTGAACTATAAAAAAGGACAAGCCGGTTTTAAACTTGAAAACAGTAGATTTTATCTCTATGGAAAAGATTTTAATGATAAGTTTATGGAACAGTTTTTTGCATTTTCAAAATTTAAAGGTGGTACATTGGACTTTTCTCTTCAAGGTACATTTGAGAACTATAGAGGTCTCTTTTTTATGCGTAATACCACCATAGTTGATTATAAACTGCTAAATAACGTTCTTGCATTCGTCAATACAGTACCTTCTTTGGTGACGTTCTCGCTACCTGATTACAATAGAGATGGTCTTTATGTACAAAATGGATATCTTCAATTTTCATCTACCAATGGCCTGTTCAATATTTCTGACTTTTATATACAATCAAAAGAGTTGAAAATAATAGGAAAGGGGATTGCTGACATTACAAATGATAAAATCAATCTCACTCTGAATCTAAAAACTGATTTAGCCAGTGATGTATCTAAAATACCACTTGTCGGATATATAATTTTTGATGGTAAAAGTCTATCGACAACTCTTAAAGTGACAGGAAAGCTAAGCAACCCAGATGTGCAAACGCAGCTGGCAAAAGATATTGTGGTTGCACCGCTTAATATCATAAAAAGGACACTTACCCTCCCCTACAAGCTTATAAAAAAAGCAGTAGATGATGTTAACAAAACAGTTTACTAAGAGAGGTTACTCATTTCTCAATACAGTCAGTATATCTACTTCGCTTGCTTTTTTAGCAGGATAAAACGAAGATGCGACGACAATAACAAATGCTCCAAAAATTATCATAAAAAAGTCTGTAACACTTAAGTCTAACGGTAATGTAGCAGTAGGATAGACATCTTTAGGTAAAGAGACAATATCAAAATTACTTAAAATCCAGATACCGCTCATTCCTAAGAGCGTACCAGCAAGAATCCCTCCAATACCTATGACAATTCCAAGATATAAAAAAACTTTTTTTATCTCTAAAGTCGTAGCACCCAGTGATAGTAAAAGAGCAATTTCACCACGTCTATTCATCACCGTCATAAGTAGAGATGAGATGATATTTATAGCAGCTATGAGTATTATCAGCATTAAAACTATAAAAAGAGATGTTTTTTCCATCTCAAGTGCTGCAAAAAAGTTAAGATTATCTTCCCACCAACCTCTAATACTGACACTTATCGGTAGCGCCTTTTGAATACGCTCAATATCTTCACGTGGAGTTTTGGAGTAGACATGAATACCATCATACTCATTTTGGGACATATGCAAAATTGTTTGCAAAGAAGCAAGAGTAGTATATGAATATGCTTTGTCATAAGCAGATAGACCAGAATCAAAAACAGACTTGACACGGAATCTTTTTATCTTCGGAGTAACAGAAAGCCCTCCTGGTTCAACATTGGTAAATATATACATTAGTTTGTCATTGATGGAAACATCAAACTCCTCTTGCATACTTTTACCGATTAATACATCAAATTTTTTAAAATGATGATTTTGTATCGCTTTTTTCAGTACAGAGTTTACATTTTTTTCATCATCAAAATTGACACCAAAGAGATAACCGCCTTCAAGGGACCTTCCACTTCTTGCCATTACTGATGATTGAACATATGGGCTAAACTTCAAATTTGGAAATTTTGATTCCAAATCAATAAGTAGGTTTTCATTTACCGCACCATAGAATTTTGGAAGTATTGTTAATGGGTAGTTCATAATTGTAAGTTTATTTTTAAACTCTTTATCAAAGCCGTTCATCAGTGCCATGGCTATCAAAAGAACCATCACACCGAGAGTTATCCCTAAAAAAGCAAGAAGTGCCGAGATAAAGATAAAAGGCTGTTCTTTGTCGAAACGTAGAAACCTCTTAACAAGATACGATACTATTGATTGTTTCAAGAGGCAAACACACCTTTTTTAGGGCCACTTTTACCACAACATTGTTTATATTTTTTTCCACTGCCACATGGACATGGTTCATTTCTTGCTATCTTTTTTTCAATAATTGGTAAATCATCTTCAGCATCAATATCAATATTGTCGTGATGATTTAACTGTATTAGTGCCTCTTGGGCACGTTTTTCTTCTTCAAGTTTTTGTGCAAGTTTTGCTGCCTCTTCTTCTGCTGTTTCAACTTTAAACTGAATAATATGAAGTGTTCTAATAGTATTGAATTTAATATCATTAATAAGTTCACCAAAAAGATTAAAACTCTCTTTTTTATACTCTACAAGAGGATCTTTTTGATTGTATGCACGTAGACGGATACCGGTTTTCATGTTGTCCATTGCATACAGGTGTTCTCTCCATGCATTATCAAGTTCTTTTAGGTAGAACTCTTTTTCTATTGCTTCTCGTGTTTCATCATCAATAACACTCATCTTTTCATCATAAGAAGTTTTAAGTATCTCTAAAACTTTATTGAAAAGCTCTTCATACTCCAAACCTTGTAAAGACTCGATATCAATATCAAAATTAATTTGCTCTTTTAAAAGTTCTGCTAACTTTTCTAGATTGAAGTCTTCAGCATCTGAACCTTCATAAATATCAGAAAGTGCAAAAATATTTGCCAACCACTCTGCTCTTATCTCATCTATCTTTGAAGCAATATCATACTCACTGCTTAAAAGTTGATTTCTGAATTTATAGACAATTTTTCTTTGCTCATTTGCCACATCATCATACTCAACAATCTGCTTACGCCCCTCATAGTGCATATTCTCAACTTTTTTCTGAGCTTTTTCAACTGCACGAGTAACCATTTTAGATTCTATGTATTCGCCATCTTCGACACCAAGACGTTCCATAATGGATTTGATCTTATCACTTCCAAAAATACGGAGTAGATTATCTTCTAATGAAAGATAGAACTGTGTAGTCCCAGGATCACCTTGACGACCTGAACGTCCACGCAACTGATTATCGATACGTCTGTTTTCATGTCTTTCCGTACCGATAATATAAAGACCGCCAAGAGCTTTGACTTCATCATCCACTTTGATGTCAACACCACGTCCAGCCATATTTGTAGCAATGGTTACAGCACCTTTTGCTCCGGCATGTTTGATAATCTCACCCTCTTGCTCATGATTTTTTGCATTAAGCACGGTGTGAGCAATTTTCTCTTTTTTTAGTAGTTCATGTAAAGCTTCTGATTTTTCAATAGAAGCCGTACCAATAAGAACCGGTTGTCCGGTTTGAGAAAGTTTTTTGATTGTATCAATAGCTGCTTGAAATTTTTCAAATTCTGTTTTATAGATTAGATCATTTAGATCTTTTCGGGTAATTGGAATATTTGTCGGAATAGAGACAACATCAAGTGAATAGATTTGAGCGAACTCTGTTGCTTCAGTCTCAGCAGTACCAGTCATACCGGCTAACTTGTCATACATTCTAAAGTAATTTTGGAATGTAATGTCAGCGAGTGTTTGTGTCTCTTCTTTAATTTCAACAGCTTCTTTGGCCTCTAGTGCCTGATGTAGACCTTCTGAAAATCGTCTACCTTCACTTAAACGCCCTGTAAACTCATCTACAATTACAACTTCACCGTCATTTACAACATAATCAACATCTTTTTCAAAGAGATAGTTTGCTTTTAGTGCCTGATCAAGTGCATGCGGCAAAGAAGCATTTTCCGGTGAATAGAGATTTTCAACGCCAAATAGCTCCTCTGCTTTGGTAATCCCCTCTTCTGTTATAAGGATAATCTTGTCTTTTTCATCCACAGTAAAATGTTTCTCTTTTTCAAGCTGCATTGCAATATTATTTGCACGGATATAATCCTGCATATTTCTGTTTGTCGGACCGGAGATAATAAGCGGTGTCCTTGCTTCATCAATCAAGATAGAATCCACTTCATCAACAATAACAAAGTTATGTCCACGCTGCACCATCTGCTCACGAGAATAGCTCATATTGTCTCTTAGGTAATCAAACCCAAATTCATTATTTGTTCCATAAGTAATATCTGCATCATAAGCAGCCTTTTTCTCTACAGGGTCATGCATATCTTCTAAAATCACACCAACACTGTAACCTAAAAAGTTATATAAAGGAGACATCTCATTTGCATCACGTGATGCTAGATAATCATTTACAGTAACTAAATGAACTCCTTTTTGTGTCATTGCGTTTAGAGTAATAGCCAATGTAGCTACCAGTGTTTTACCCTCACCCGTTTTCATCTCTGCAATACGCCCTTCATGTAGGACCATACCACCAATAAGCTGTACATCAAAGTGACGCATACCTAAAACACGTTTTGAAGCCTCTCTTGTAATTGCAAAAGAGTCAAAAAGCACATCATCAAGGCTTTTTTCTCCACTCTGTACACTGCTTTTTAATTTTTCAAACTCTGCCTGAAGTTCTTCATCATTTAATTTTTCATATTGCTCTTCAAGCGCATTAATCTTGTTAACTTTTTTTGTATATTTTTTTAATTCTCGGTCATTTGCAGTACCAAATACCTTACCCATGAATGCTTGTAGCATTTGCAACCTTATAGTTTTACTATATAATTTACTATATAGTAATTATTGAAATTGCTTTTATTCTATCACATTAAATATTATAAATAGTATAAATGGATAATTAGATATAATTTCCAACAAAAGGAGAGAGATGAAAAGGTTACTATTCTTAGCACTTCTAGCTACATCCGGTCAAGCACAAATAACAAATATAAACTATTTTGAAGCAAATTTCACTCAAAGCATAGTTGATGATCAAAATAAAACTATCGTATATCAAGGACATGTTAAAGCAGCAAAGCCACAGTATGCTCTTTGGGAATACAAATCGCCTGTAGAGAAAAAAGTTTATATTCTTCCTCATAAGGTCATAGTTGTCGAACCGGAACTGGAGCAGGCAATTATAAAAAAAATAAGTGGAAATTTTGATTTTTTCTCTCTTATTAAACATGCCAAAGAGATAGATAAAGATCACTATCTTGCACATTTTAAAGATAAGAGTTACTATATTAATCTTACAAACAGTACGTTGAGTTCTATATCTTACAAAGATGAGTTTGACAATAGTGTTACAATTAATTTTACAAAGGTAGATGAGAAGAAAAAGATAGAAAGAAAAGATTTTGTTCCTAACATTCCTGAAGATTATGATTTAATCAAAGAGTAAGGAAAGAAAATTAATTAGGTAGAGATGGAATTACTCCATCTCTAGACTATAAGCTTAGTTTAGCTTATAGTCTTTAATAAGATTGAAGTTAAGATATTTGTAGATATCATCTTCTTTACCTTCAATTTTTTTTGTCAACTCAAGATACTCTTCTTTTGTTGGTATTTTACCAAGAAGTGAACATACCGCTGCAAGTTCAGCACTTCCGAGATAAACCTGTGCACCTTTTCCTAGACGATTATCAAAGTTACGAGTTGAAGTTGAGAATACAATTGCATTGTCAGCAACACGTGCTTGGTTACCCATACATAAAGAACATCCAGGAATTTCAGTACGAGCACCTGCTGCACCAAACAATGCATAATAACCCTCTTCTGTGAGTTGTTTTTCATCCATTTTTGTTGGAGGACAAACCCATAGACGAGTAGGAACAGCACCTTCACCTTTTAGAACTTCACCAAGAGCACGGTAGTGACCGATATTTGTCATACAAGAACCAACGAATACTTCATCAATTTTTGTAGGTCTGTCAGATGCAAGAACTTCTGAAAGTGTTGCAACGTCATCCGGATCATTCGGACAAGCTAAAATAGGTTCAGTAATTTCATTCAGATCTATTTCGATAACTGCCGCATATTCTGCATCTTTATCAGCTTCCATTAGATTTGGATTTTCAATCCACTCTTCCATTTTTGCAATACGACGACGTAAAGTTCTATGATCTTCATAACCACTTTCAATCATTTGATCTAAAAGAACAACATTTGATTTAAGATATTCAATCACTGGTTCTTTATTTAGCTGAACTGTACAAGCAGCAGCAGAACGCTCAGCAGAAGCATCTGAAAGCTCAAAAGCTTGCTCAGCTTTAAGATCAGGCAGACCTTCAATCTCTAAAATACGTCCAGCAAAGATATTTTTCTTACCTTTTTTCTCAACAGTTAAAAGACCCTCTTTAATTGCTTTATGAGGAATAGCATTTACAAGGTCACGAAGAGTGATACCCGGTTGCATTTCACCTTTAAATCTAACAAGAACAGACTCAGGCATAGTAAGAGGCATTGATCCAGTTACAGCAGCAAACGCAACGATTCCAGAACCACCAGGAAAAGAGATACCGATAGGGAAACGTGTATGGCTATCTGCACCAGTACCAACAGTATCTGGAAGTACCATTCTGTTTAACCATGAGTGAATAACACCGTCACCTGGACGAAGTGCAACACCAGAACGGTTAGCAATAAAGTCAGGAAGTGTATGGTGCATCTTAACATCTGATGGTTTTGGATATGCAGCTGTATGGCAGAATGACTGAAGTACAAAGTCAGCATTGAAACCAAGTGCAGCAAGCTCTTTGATCTCATCTCTTGTCATAGGACCTGTTGTATCTTGAGAACCAACTGTAGTCATTTCAGGCTCTACATACATACCAGGACGAACACCTTCAAGACCTGAAGCTTTTCCTACCATTTTTTGTGCTAAAGTATACCCTTTACCTGTATCTGCAGGTTGCTCAGCAGTTAAGAAAATATCTGTAGCACCCAAACCTAAGCTAGCACGAGCCTTAGAAGTCAAACCACGGCCGATGATCAATGGAATACGTCCACCTGCACGTACTTCATCAGTAATAGTATTTGGATTTAGTTTAAAAGTTGCGATACACTCACCATTTTTATGTGCTTCACCTTTGTATGGATAGATGTCAATTACATCGCCTGTTTCCATTTGAGAAACGTCAAGTTCCAAAGGAAGTGCACCTGAATCTTCAGCAGTTGCAAAGAAAATAGGAGCGATAGTACTACCAAGAATAACACCACCAGTACGTTTGTTTGGAACACCTGGAATATCTTCACCCATATGCCATTGCACAGAGTTGATACCTGATTTACGAGAAGAACCAGTACCAACAACATCACCAACGTATGCTACAGGATGGCCAAGTTCTTTAAGTTTTTTAATAGTTCCAATAGGATCTTCCATTTTAGCAGCAAGCATAGAGTTTGCGTGTAGTGGAATGTCAGAACGAGTAAATGCTTCTGAAGCAGGAGATAGGTCATCTGTATTTGTTTCACCTGGGACTTTAAATACAGTTACAGTGATTTTTTCAGCAAGCTCTGGTTTTGAAGTAAACCATTCTGCTTCTGCCCATGATTTCATAACTTCTGTTGCCGCTGCGTTTCCAGCTTTATGTAACTCTTCAACATCATTAAATGCATCATAAACGAGCAGTGTATGAGAAAGTGCTTCGATCGCTGCAGCAACTACTTTATCATTTTTAGAAGACAAAGCATCTACTAAAGGCTTAACATTGTATCCGCCAAGCATCATACCAAGCATTTCAACAGCTTCTTCCGGTGCAACTGCAGGAACATGATGCTCTTCTGATGCAACTTCATTTAAGAATGCCGCTTTTACATATGCGGCATCATCAACACCTGGAGATACACGGTTACGTAATAACTCAAGCATCTCCTCAGTATTTTCACCTAATTTGATTGACTCAATTACCTCGACAGTTTGCTCAGCAGTAAGTGGCAGTGGTGGAACACCTAAAGCTTCTCTCTCCGCTACATGTGCTCTATATTCTTCAATAAATCCCATAACAATTCCTATTTTAAGTTTAATATCGGAGTATTATATCTTAAAGAAGAGCTACTTAGACAAGTATGCTACATTATGAAACACCATAATTTTACTTTAACTATAAAATGTAGTGAATTGTAACACTCTAAAGATTCCTGTTTTGCAGTTCCTGTGTAATTATATTTCTGTCTTTTCCGCTATAGTTTTTAGACAGCCATAAGAGATAAGAATCGGGAAGGTCGTTATAGAGCATACCTTTATATTTTCCAAAATTGATTTTCGCAGTATCCTCTGTATTTTTAACTATCTTCTCTTCAACTACGGCTGTTATATCTAAGGAACTAAGCAGTTTTGTAAATTCTTTAAAGCCAATCTTCTTTTGTATAGAAAATGAAAAAGTATGAAAATCAAAATAGCCGTGACGAACACTAACAAAATGTTCCAGTTCTTGAATCTGCGAAACTGAAAGCTCTTGCATATTTTTAACATATACAGTGTAAGATGCTCTATAGCGTGTAAAAAGAAGTTCTGCTGCAACCACGACTAAAGTATCTCTCTTATACCTTTTGCATTTGGAGCAGACAGTATTCCCTCTTGTTCCAGTTGTTCTACTACACGCGCGGAACGGTTATATCCGATTTGGAGCTTTCGTTGCAGATAAGAAATTGAAGTTTTTCTATCATTGAGTACAACACTTTTTGCCTCCTCATAGAGAGGATCCAACTCTTCATATGTTTCATTAGCTGCTGCGTTTGCACCATTTTCACTATCTTCTACCAAGAAACTTTTGTCATAGTTTGGTTCTCGTTGAGATTTAATAAACTCAACAATAGTCTCAATCTCCTCTTCTGTACTCCAAGGAGCATGCAGGCGCACAAGTCCGGTTGCACCAGGAGGTGTAAAGAGCATATCTCCTCGTCCAAGCAGTGATTCTGCTCCCATTTGGTCTAAAATAATCTTGGAATCAACCTTTTGCCCTACTCTGTATGAGATACGTGATGGCAGATTTGCTTTGATAAGCCCGGTAACAACATCTACAGAAGGTCTTTGCGTTGCTACTACGAGATGTATTCCTGAAGCCCTCGCCATTTGTGCAAGTCTGGCAATAGAGTGTTCCACATCTTTTCCACTTGTCATCATCAAATCGGCCAATTCATCAATGATAACTACAATATATGGAAAAGTCTCTCCACCCTCTTTTTTCACTTTTTCATTATAGTTTTCAATATTTTTTGTTCTGTTTTCACTCATAAGATGGTAACGTCTCTCCATCTCAGCTACCATATTCCCAAGGGCTGCAATTGCCTGTTTTGGTTTTGTGATAACTGGAGTTAAAAGATGAGGAATATCATTATAGATAGAAAATTCCAACATTTTTGGATCTATCATCAGTAAACGCAATTGATCCGGTGAGTTCTTATACAACAGTGATAAAATCATTGCATTTATACCAACACTCTTTCCACTTCCTGTTGTTCCTGCTATAAGTAGATGCGGAAGCTTTTTCAGATCAGTCACAAAAGGCTTTCCGACAATATCTTTTCCAAGTGCAATAGTTAAAGGTGAGGAAGAGTCTTTAAAGAGCTTATCATCCAATAGTTCTCTTAGATAAATTGTATCTACCGTATCGTTTGGTATCTCAATTCCTACAACATCTTTTCCGGGAATAGGTGCCTGAATACGGATGGTCTCGGCTGAGAGAGCCATAGCCAAATCATCTTGCAGATTCAGAATCTTGCTTACTTTTACATTTGCAGCAGGTTTAAACTCAAAAGTTGAAACAACCGGACCGGCATAGGTTCTCACCACATCACCATCTATCTTAAAGTGTGCAAGTTTGTCGATTAGGTACCTAATCTTATCATCCAGTTCACTCTCATCAACCGAATGTGAAACTCTCTTTGGCTTTTGTAAAAAATCAATGGAAGGAAGTTTGAAATTTTTAGGTTTAGCTACTTTGCCTTTTTCAATCGTAGCTAGGAGTTTTGCATTTTCTTCGAGCTCATCAACAATAACAGTCGCTTTTTTCTCTTTTACCTCTGTAGCAATATCAAGAATATTTTTTTTCTTTTCTTCATTTTTTTCTTCCTGCATTTCTATTTTTACTTCTTTTCGCAGATAAGCAGGCTTGTCTATCTCCTCTTCAATCTCTATAGTACCCGCCAAACTCTCTTGCAGCACAATAGGTTCTTCTACTTGTTCCTCTTTCTTAGGACTCTTTTTTGTAGAAGGTATCTTCTTTTTTTGCTTATTTGTTGTTTCAAGAGGCAGTCTTTTTTGCTCTGTTTTACGTTTTAACAATGACACAATCACAGATGCCAGTTCTGAAGAGTTCTTATCTGCTAAAATCAAAATAGAGACGGATGTAATAATAAACCAAAAAACCCATAAACCAAAAAGACCTATGTATGGAGATAGAAAATCTACAAAATCGGCTCCAAATTTTCCTCTAAAATCCCCATCTACCAACAGAGCCTGAGCAAGGAGAAATGAGTATAGAAGTAAAAATGATGCAACTACCAATTCTGATATTCTAAAGTCAAAACGAGCATTTTTATAAGAGAAGTAGAGAGGAATAAGCAGCATAAAAAGCCAAATATATGAGACATATCCAAAATATAATTTATTATAATGCGCAAAAGTCATGCCATACGAACCCATTAGCCCGCTTTCCCCGAAAATTGTAGAAAATCCAAGATATACAAGAAGACCAAAAAATATAATGTAGAGAGTATCTTTCAAACTAAAAAACCTTTCAAATGTGTTAAATAAAATTATAGATGAAGTATAGCTAAAAATATATAGCTATTGATTTAAATATAATTAACCAAACTCAGTTGAGAGATTTTACCGACAGTTGAAAGCATAGCCTGATAATTAAGATTTAACTGTTGTAGTCTTAGTGATGATTCAGCCAGATCCGTATCGATCACAGAAGATCTGAGTGTCATCGTACTGACTTCAAGCAGCTGTGTTCTCTCTAAAGAGTTAGTCAGCGTATTTGAGTGTGCCCCTACTTTTGAGTGCATACGAGAGACATGAGCCTGCAGGTCATCCATTTTTTGCAGAGCATTCTCTATACCTATGGTTCTTGCTTGACCTGTAGCACTGTCAGGGTATCCCTTATGCTCTTCTACCGCACGAATCATTTCATCTATTGTTTTAAAAAAATCTGTTTTTGCATCACGTATAGTCAGAGAGTTGTTTGTATTGAATGTCAATACAGAAGAGTCACCACCAAAAGTTCCACTGTTAGAATCATATATCGAGAATGTTGCCAGGGTCTCTTTGGATGTCATATCACTAAAATTAATTTTGCCGTCATAACTTAAAAATGTCTCTCCCCCCTGCTTAGATAGTCGTACCGCATCATCATAATCACCTGCCGTATTGGCAGTCGGGAAAGTATCGGTTACAGCCATATTCATAATGTCCATAAGTTGCTGGTAAGTCACCTTGTCTGCATCTGTTGCGACCCTGCCCGTCTCAGCGAGGTTAAATATATCATAAGTATTACCGGTGATATTGTCTGTAAAAGTTGAGCCACTGCTTTTTAGGTCAATGCTAAGGTCATAATTTACATTATTGATGTTTTTACCTATAAGTTTTAATTGTGTGCCATCTAGTGTACCGGCAGTACCTTGGGACAAATCAGCGACTTCTGAGAGAAGTGTTGCAGCAGTTGCAAATTCATTGGTACCTTTTGTTACCTGTGTCGCATTTGCAAAAAGAGAAGAACCGTCTTTTTCAAAATCTACCCTGTCATACAAAAGTCCTGCAATATTGTTGACACTGCTTCCTGAAGAAGGAGCAAGATTTGAAACATTGAACTCTTTTACAAAAAGGCTCGGATTCGGTGCCGTTGAAGTTCCCAAAATTATTTTGTCAAAATCTGTCTCTCCGCTGTCAAGTGCATCAATGGTTGTGACATCTGCGGCATTTCCTCCAAAATCTATGGCACCAACCATATGAAAATCAAGTTTACTGGAATTTTTTTGTTTATCTGCTACTACTATCTCTCCCACTGAATTCATTGAGACATTTACAATATCCAAATCGGGAGTATTTCCATACGCATTTCCAATCTGCTTTAACAGTTCTGATATTTTGTCATCATCTTTCATCGCTATTTTTTGATTAAATGCAGTTCCGTCACTTTTGGTGCCTCTAAGGTAAAAAAAGTGTTTGTTATTGACTGTATCAACAACATTATCTGTATCTCCCATTAGGTTACGGATATTACTCTCAGAACTTAATGGCTCTTTATCTAAAGGTAAAGTCTGCAAATTCGGATATTTTGTAATAAGATTTGAGTTACTGTTGTTTGAGCTAATTTCTCTCTTTACAAGTACTTCATCACCCAAAAAGAGTTCTGCCCCTGTAAGATTATACTGCTGTTGATTGTTTGAGCCCAAAAAGGCATTCATGCTTTTATCATTACCTTTGTATGTTCCATCATCAGCAATTGGCTTTGTATCTACAGCAGAGCCAGAGAAGAGGTACTGACCATTAATGGAAGTATTTGCCAAAGATTTAAGGTTTTTTTCAATTCCTCTCAACTCCTGTGCGATTGCATCCTGAGAAATTGCATCATTTGTACCGTTAGAAGCTTGAAGAAGCAGTGTCCTCATTCTGTTCATTACTGTACCAAATTCATTTAAAACGACATCTGACTGGTTGGAAACTTTAAAACCGCTCTCCGTACTCTTTTTAATCTGTCCCAAAGTGGTCATCTCATTATCAAGACGCATAGTCTCTGTAAAAGTGGTTATATCATCTTTTGCATATTGGATTTTTAATCCTGAAGCTATCTGTTTGTTGACATCAAAAAGCTCGTTATTTATCTTTAAATTGTTCGTACCATACAGACTGTTATAATACATACTTGATGTTACACGCATAAAATACCTCCATTGAAACCCTATCTATTACTACGATTATAGCAATAAAAGTTCCATTTGCATACCAAATCGACAAAATGTTATTTACTTTTAAGTAATAAATCACTATCATTTCGTCTCAAAGACAAAATGCCAGAGTGATGGAACGGTATACATAGCGGATTCAAAATCCGCCGCCTCACGGCTTAGGGGTTCAAATCCCCTCTCTGGTACCACCAACTTAAGTTAAAATCCTCAAATTGAGAGATTGTTATGTATGTAAAAATTATACTGCTTCTACTTTTTATCTCTTCAATTTTATATTCACAAAATATTTTAAAAAATGAATACTACATAAACAATGACTATATTATGCTCTCAGACATAGTAAAAGTTAGCCCTGAAAATGACAAAAAACTCTTTAGACTTGAACAAAACAGACATACACTCCGAATAAAAACAAAAAAGCTTACCGCTGTTTTAAAAAACGAGGGATATGAGGGGTATGTTTCCAAACACAGAGGATACATACAGTTTACTAAACGCAGCCCCATAAATACAAAAAAACTTACCCTGGCCATAAAAAATCTTTATCAAAAAAAGTATAATTACATATCAATATTTTCAATAGATATCCATCCAAACAGCTACATGGAAAAACTTCCTGCTCATTATAGTATTGCGTTTGAAAAAAGAAGCCACCTCTCAAACAGAGGAACTCTTTATATTAAAACAGACAACAATAAAAAGATATTTTTTCACTACTTAGTGCAGGCAAAAGTAACAATCTACCAAGCAAAAAAGAATATCAAAAAAGGGAAACAGTTAAACAGTACAAATTGTCAAAAAAAGAGTATAATACTAGATAAATTCAGGGCTATGCCCATACAAAATCTAGGTATGCATCAATACCAAAGTAAACATTATATCAGGGCTCAGAGTATAATTACCAAGAGAGATGTTTCAGGTCTCGATTTAGTCATAAGAGGCTCTAAGGTAAATCTCTTTATGAGAGAGGGAAATATGGAAATTTCCTTTTCGGCAAAAGCTCTGCAAAATGGAAAACTAGGTGACACTATAGAACTTCTCAGCAGAGAAGGAAAAAAAATAAAAGTTATAATAACTGGAAAAAACAGAGCAGAGGTAAAATGAAAAAAAGAAAAATTGTTGTAGCCACAAGCGGTGCAAGCGGTGTAAACCTTGGAAAAAAAGTTTTGCAACTTCTGCCTTCTTCTACTGAAAAACACTTCATTATGTCACAAAACTCTCAAACTGTACTTGCAAAAGAGATGAACAATGTTGAAGTGCATAACAATGAAGATATTTCAGCTTCCATTGCATCAGGTTCTTTTGGAGTTGATGCGATGATAATAGTCCCATGTTCCATGAATACGTTAGCCAAAATCGCATGCGGCATCGCAGACAACCTCACAACTCGCTGTGCAGCAGTTATGATAAAAGAGCAAAAAAAACTTATTTTAGCCCCCCGTGAGATGCCCTTTTCTGCTATCGCATTAGAAAATATGCAGAAGTTGGCTTCTTTGGGTATTATTATCGCACCTCCGGTTATGGCCTATTACTCAGAACAGCAGACACTTGAGGAGATGGAAAATTTTGTTATCGGTAAGTGGTTTGACCTCTTAGATATCGAAAATAGTTTATATAAAAGGTGGCAGATTGAAGAGTCGTAAAATTGCACTGTACCCTGGGACATTTGACCCTATCACAAATGGTCATTTTGATATTATCGAACGAGCGGCAAAACTCTTTGATGAGGTGATTGTCGCTGTTGCCGAGTCCAAAGATAAAAAACCTATGTTTGACCTTGATGACAGAATTCAGATGGCACGACTCTCAACTATGGATTTGGATAATGTCAGAGTAGTCGGTTTTAACAACTTAACAATAGATTTGGCACATGAGCACGGTGCCAGTGTACTTATACGCGGTTTACGCGCTGTAAGTGATTTTGAGTACGAACTGCAACTTGGGTATCTGAACAACTCCCTTGATGACACAATTGAGACGGTTTATCTTATGCCGACACTCAAACACGCCTTTGTAAGCTCCTCTATTGTGAGAAATCTACTGAAATTTAATGGTAAAACAGAACATCTTCTCCCACAGGAGATTCAAGATATGGTTGTACGGATTAGCAAATGTACATTGCTATAGAAGGAATTGACACTGCTGGGAAAAGCACACAAATAGCTGCACTGAGAGAGCATTTTGTAAACGCAGTCATTACAAAAGAGCCCGGTGCTACAGATATTGGCAAAGAGATACGAGAGATGGTACTCTCGGCAAGAACAAAAAGCAAAAGAGCAGAGTTTCTACTCTTTTTGGCTGACCGTGCAGAGCATATTGCCGAAGTAGTTGAACCAAATCTCGATAAAATGATTATTTCTGACAGAAGTGCCGTCAGCGGTGTTGCGTATGCACTTATTCAAGGTGATATTGAGAAAAAACATCTCGTCGACATGAACAATTTTGCTACAAAAAACATATATCCGCAAAAAGTTTTTCTACTGCGTTTAACAAAAGAGGAGCTTGAGTACAGACTCTCCCAAAAAGAGTTAGACGGTATAGAATTACGTGGAAGTGAGTATCTTTTAAAGATACAAGAGGCGATTATTGAAGCAACAAAACTTTTAGGATTAGAACTCGTAGAAATTGATGCAACGGCAAGTATAAAGACAATAACACAGAACATATTAGATAATATTAAATTATAAAAGAGGAACAACAAGCATGATAAAATCACTTCGTGGGATGAATGATATACTTGAAGCAGATGAGTATAAAAGATTTACATACTTTTTAAAAGTTGCTACTGATGTAGCACAGAGATATGGTTTTCACTACATAGAGACTCCGCTTTTAGAGGAGACTGCCCTTTTTAAACGCAGTGTCGGTGAGAGCAGTGACATAGTCGGCAAAGAGATGTATCAGTTTGAAGATAAAGGCGGTAATGATGTATGTCTGCGTCCTGAAGGAACAGCAGGAGTGGTACGTGCATTTATCCAAAAGAAACTTGACCGTGCAGGTGGAATTCACCGCTATTTTTACCATGGCCCGATGTTTCGCTATGAGAGACCACAAAAAGGTCGTCTGAGAGAATTCCATCAGTTTGGTGTTGAGAGTTTTGGTGTGGGAAGTGTCTATGAAGATGCAACGATGATTATGATGGTAGCTGATATTTTAAATGAACTGGGAATCGGCTACAGACTCCAACTCAATTCCCTTGGTGATTCTAACTGTATGCCGCAATACAGAGATAATCTTGTCTCTTTTATTGAGAGTGTTGAAGATGAAATATGTGAAGATTGTCAACGCAGAAAAGTGACAAACCCTATCCGTGTACTTGATTGTAAAAATGAGAAGTGCCAATCACTCTATGAAAATGCTCCAAAACTTATAAACTCTCTTTGTGAAGGGTGTGAGAGTGATTTTGATAAACTTAAAAAGATACTTGATGATAATGGTATCGCATACGAGATAGATACCAATCTTGTACGTGGGCTTGATTACTACTCTAAAACAGCTTTTGAGTTTGTCAGCGACAATATAGGAAGCCAAAGTGCCATAGCAGGCGGTGGAAGATATGACAGACTCGTCGAATTTTTAGACGGTCGCCCTACTCCTGCAGTTGGTTTTGCAATGGGGATTGAGAGACTGATGGAGCTTATAGAGATGCCAGAGGATAAACGCAGTGGCTATTACCTTGGAGCGATGGATGATGAAGCGGTTGACCTAATCATCACTACAACCCAAAAGAAACGTAAAACTGCACAGGCAACTTGTGAATATAGAGCCAGAAACTTAAAAGCACATCTTAAAAATGCTGATAAAGTCAATGCAAAATACTGCTGTATCATCGGTTCAAATGAGATGCAAAACGGGACAATCTGGGTAAAAGATTTAGAGAGAAAAACAGAAAGTACGGTTACTCTCAAGGATTTTTAGTTGGATATCATCAACTATTTATGGGAATTTATATCTGAATTTTTTCTATTTTTTCTCATAGCATTTATTTTCATTGTTCTCTTTTTCTTTATCTATGACAAATATGTCCAAAGAAAACATGCACTACTTATAAACTACCCGGTTATCGGACGATTTAGATATCTTTTTGAAGCTCTGCGTGAGCCGCTGCGCCAATACTTTGCAGAAGAGAGTTTTTATGAATCAAAAGACAAGGTCGACTGGGTATACACTGCTGCAAAAGATAAACCAAACTACCAATCATTTTCTGTTCACCAACCCTTTTCCGAATCACGTTTCATCATAAAGCATGCTTCAAGTGTTTTAAATGATGATGAAGTAAGTGATAATATGGAAGTTGTCTTTGGACAAAACAGAGAGATTCCTTTTGTATCAAAAACTCCCATTATCCGTTCAGCTATGAGTGATGGAGCATTAAGCCCCGAAGCAGTCCGTGCTTTTAGTATAGCTGGAAAAAATTCTGAACTAACCATCAATACAGGGGAAGGTTCACTTACCTCAAACCACCTTTTTACACTCAAACCTGATCTGCAAAATGCAAAATATCTTGAAATAGTAAAAAGTAATTTTATGGCAGAAACTGCCTTTAAGATTGGTGATTTTTTCTTTAACAGAAAAATTGCGCTCAAGTGGTACAGAAATATTTTACTTAATAAAAAAACCCAAAATACTTACATTTATGATACGATATCACATGTACTTTTTCGTGTAAATTGGGAAGCAAAACTTGAAGACTTCCCACAAAGCGTACCGGCAAGCCTTCCAAATATTATTTTTCAAATGAGTTCAGGACTTTATGGTGTAAGAGATGAAAATGGCAATTTTGACGCTCTAAAGTACCAAAAAGTAATGAAATTTTGCAAAATGACAGAGATAAAAATCGCCCAGGGTGCAAAACAGACAGGCGGAAAACTCGGCGCTTCCAAGGTGACGGCAGATATCGCCTATTACCGCAGCGTACCCGAAGGTAAAGACCTTTTTTCTCCAAACAGATTTCCTTTTGCAAATACTACAGATGAACTTCTTGATTTTGTTGAAAAATTACAACACTTATCTCAAAAACCGGTTGGTTTTAAAATCGTTATCTCTGATGTAAACGCAGTAAAAGAGCTAGCCTCAAAGATTGCCAAACGCAGACAGGAGGGCAAAAACATACCGGACTTTATCTCCATAGACAGTGGTGAGGGAGGCAGTGCAACAGCACCGCTTGAGTTGATGGAGTCAGTAGGACTTACAACACACAACGCACTCTATCTTTTAGATACAATTTTAAGAGAGTATGGAATCAGAGATGAGATAAAAATCATAGCAAGTGGTAAGATTTTAACTCCGGATGATGTTATCATCACCATGTGTATGGGTGCAGATGCTGTGGGGATTGCACGTGGATTTATGATGAGCGGAGGATGTATCCGTGCACGCATGTGCAGTGGTTTTGGTACACATGTATGCCCCGTC
>Ga0256837_1000285_pt1 | contig 45075 bp, 44 predicted proteins | sample 4562384metaG_FD_185976 | JGI IMG/M metagenome (GOLD analysis project Ga0256837, IMG submission 185976) | Hydrothermal vent microbial communities from Guaymas Basin, Mexico - 4561-384 | ecosystem: Environmental > Aquatic > Marine > Hydrothermal vents | place: Mexico: Guaymas Basin | collected... | reverse complement strand
TTGGAGAAATTTATCTTTGTAAAGAAGTCTGTTTCTTAATAAAAAATCTTTTTCATGTCGTCGTAACATCAGCATTGAGCTTTTGAGCTTTTCTACATTTACTTCAATACTGCTGTACTTTTTAAGGTTGTCAACCGTATGAAAAAATATAAATGTAAAAACAGCTACCGCTAGAACAGTAACTATAAGAATAAGAAACATTTTGATTTTTATACTGAATCTATTTAACATAGTAAATTTATAACTTTATTTCACTTAAACAATGGTAATTTTACTTTACTACGTAACAGTTGACTTATGTTATACTAAAAAAGATTTTTTAATAGAGGGTTGTGTTGTTATGGAGTTGAAATATCAGATTTTAATTGTTGATGATGTCCCTGACAATATTCAGGTGGCAATGAATATTTTACAAGAGGATAATTATGACTTCTCATTTGCAATTTCAGGAGAAGCAGCTTATGAACTTCTGCTGCATAATAAGTTTGATCTAGTTTTGCTTGATGTTATGATGCCGGGGATTGATGGTTTTGAATTGTGTAAAATGATGAAGCAAAATGATAAACTTAAAGATATTCCTGTTATTTTCTTAACAGCAAAAGTAGATATAGATTCTATCTCACAGGGCTTTAGAGTGGGTGGGGTAGATTATATTACAAAACCTTTTCAGGCTCAAGAGCTTATAGTACGCGTGAAAAATCATCTTCAACTTTATGCAGCAAAAGAGATGTTAAAATATCATAATATATCTTTGGAAAAAAAAGTACAACTCAATGAAGAGCGCTTATTGAGCGAACTTGAAAAAAATCAGATAGAGATGATCTATATTCTCTCAGGATTAATAGAGTCTGCTTCTGATGAGAGCAGTGAGCATGTGCGCCGTGTAGCAGAAATTTCAAAACTACTTGCACATTACCATCAAAGTCTCAATGAAGATGATGAAGAGGTTATTTATCATGCCGCGCCTATGCATGATGTCGGAAAAATAGCTGTTGCTAAAGAGATACTTCAAAAAGAAGAGACGCTTTCAGCTCAAGAGCTCGATATTGTAAAAAAACATACGACAAGGGCACACGAACTTTTAAAAAATTCCTCAAGAAAAATAATGAAAGCAGCAGATATCATTGCTTATGAGCATCATGAGCGCTGGGATGGAACCGGATATCCACAAGGGCTTCGAGGAGAAGATATCAATATATTGGGGCGAATTGTTGCTGTTGCCGATGTTTTTGATACTTTAAGTCATGATAGAGTCTATGCCAAAGCATGGGAACCTAAGAAGGCTGCATCGTACATAATGGAACAGAGTGGTAAGCAATTTGATCCTACTATTGTAACGATTTTTCAAGAGCATCTTCATGAATTTTTAGAGATAGTATAATATGCGCTTATTGAGTATTATTTTTCTCTTTTTACCATTTGTTCTTTTTGCTGGAGAGCTTCATCTTACTATGCAGGAAAAAGCATATATAAAGGAACATCCTAAGGTTGTCCTGGGAGCTGATTATTCATGGGCTCCCTATGATTTTGTGGATAGATCAGGAGAGCATGTTGGTATCTCTGCAGATTTTTTGAAACTTATTGCACAAAAAACAGGGCTCGAGATAGAGGTAATAGCTGATAAATGGTACAAAACAATGTGGCGAATGCGTTCAAAAAAGATAGATGGACTTAGTTGTGCAGTAAAAACACCAGAGCGAGAGAAATTTTTACTCTTTACAAAGCCCTATGTATCTATGCCTCTTGTGATTATTACGCTCACGCAGGTAGAGAATATCAAAAATCTTAGTGATTTAAAAGGTAAAATCGTCGCTGTAAATGAAAGCTCATACCTACATGAATGGTTAAGCAAGAACCATCCGGAGATAAAGCTTCTGCTTACCTCTTCAAACAATGATGCACTTGAAGAGGTCTCTGTAGGAAATGCGAATGCATACATTGGAAATATTGCAGTTGCTGGTTACATCATAAAACATAATTTTTTGACAAACCTGAAGATAGTCAATAAACTTTCTTATATACAAACAGGGGTTTCAGTAGCTATTCGAAAAGATAAACCTCTACTTTTTTCTATTATGCAAAAAGCACTTGATACTATTTCACAAGAACAAAGACGCAGGATTATAAATAAATGGTTTGATGTAACACTGCTAAGTAAAATAAACTCCCGCCTTGAGACACTAACAAAAGAGGAACGTGAGTGGATCATAAAACATCCAACACTTACATATAGTGAAGTCAATTGGAAGCCACTCTCTATAATTAAGAATAATCACATGGGTGGTATGCTTGGTGATTATTTAACACTGGTAAGTAAAAAGACAGGAATAGAATTTAGATACAAACCATCAAAATCCTGGCCAGAAGTTTTGCAAAAGTTTAAAGAGAATAAAATTGATTTAGTTCCGGGTGTCGGAGAGAATGCCTATGAAAACTCCCTTGGACTGACATCAAAAACCTTCGTCTCTTTTCCATTTGTGCTTGTTACAAAAAATGAGAAATCTTTTGTCAACAATATTGATGATATTAAAGATAAAGTCATAACTGTACCTAAATACTTTACAAGCTATAATTATCTTAAAGAGTATAAAAAAGATATTAAGATAATTCCGACAAATTCAATCTTAGAGTCTCTTGAACTTGTTAAAAATGGGAAAGCTTACGCATTTTTGGGACATATGGCTACGGCTATGTATTATGTGGGTAGATATTATCCAAATGAACTGCATATTGCTGGTAAAATAGATTTTAAATTTAATCATAAATTTTTAGTGCATAAAGATGAGCGTATTCTTTTAAATATTATCAATAAGGTAATCGAGAGTATTAGTGACCAAGAGCGTCAAGATATTACAAACAGATGGCTTGCTGTTACTGTGCATGAGGCAGAAGATTATACTTTGATCTTTCAGGTCGCTATTGTATTGATATTACTTATTGTTGCCTCCTTATACTGGAATGCAAAGCTCTCACGTGAGATAAAAGAGCGTAAAAAAGTTGAAGAAGAGTTGCAAAAAGCAAAAGAGGCTGCAGAGCAGGCAAACAGAGCAAAATCAGAATTTTTAGCTAATATGTCTCATGAAATTCGTACACCTATGAATGCTATCATCGGCTTTACAGAACTTTTGAGCCAACAGATACAAGAGGCACGATTAAACTCCTATGTAAAAACAATTCAATCTGCAAGCAATACGCTACTTACATTGATAAATGATATTTTAGATCTCTCAAAAATAGAAGCAGGGAAAATGGAGTTACAAAAAGTTCCTACAGACATCTATGAACTCTTCGATGAGGTTGGGGCTGTTTTTGAGCCAATAATTAGTACAAAAGGTCTGCAACTCCATATAGATATAGATAAAAGAATGCCCAAAAGTGTTTTACTTGACGCAACACGAATACGTCAGATTGTATTTAATCTTGTAGGTAATGCAGTAAAGTTTACTTCACATGGAAGTATAGAGTTGATTTTAAAGATATTAAATATTGATGAATACAAGTCAAAAGTTACTATGGAAATTATTGTCAAAGACAGTGGCGTTGGCATCCCCAAAGATCAGCTTAAGAAGATTTTTCAAGCTTTTGAACAAAAAGATGGACAAGACAATCGAGAGTATGGAGGAACTGGCTTAGGTCTCACAATTTCAAAAAGATTAACAGAGATGATGGGTGGAGAGATTCGGGTAAAGAGTGAGGAGCATATAGGTTCTGAATTTATAGTCAAACTTTATGATGTGGATATTGCATCGCTTCAAGAAAATAGTCTTGGCAAACACTCGGTTTCAAAAAAAGAGAAGAAGATTGTTTTTGAAAAAGCAAAAATTCTTGTTGTGGACAATATTAAAGATAATCGTGAATTGCTCATTAACAATTTTGATGGAACAGATATTGATGTTGAAAGTGCCAATAATGGACTTGAAGCTGTACAATTGGCAGAGAAAAATGATTATGATTTAATCATTATGGATATTCGCATGCCTCTTATGGATGGTTATGAGGCAACTCGCATCATAAAGGCTAAAAAAGATATTCCTGTTATCGCGCTGAGTGCTTCTGTTCTCAAAAGAGAAATTTCGCAAGAGGATAAAGCGTTGTTTGATGCATATTTGTACAAGCCTATCTATCAAGAAGAGCTCTTTAATGTACTCAAAAAATTTTTAAAGCATACAATGGTCGAGCAGAAAAAAGAAGAGAAAATAGATCTTTTTGAAATACGCTCACGTGAGAAACTTTGTCAAAAATTAGCAAAAGATCTCACTCCACTTTTACATCAGGCTATTAAAAGTCATAATATGCAAGATATAAAAGTTTTTGCTTCAAAAGTCAAAGAGATAGCACAAAGTTATAATGACAGAGATTTGAAGAAGTATCTTGAGGCATTAGAGAGTGCAATAGACTCTTTTGATATTCAAGAGATAGAAAAGCTTTTGCAACTCTATGAAGCATTTGAAAAAGAGATGGTATAGTTGTCTTTTTTTCGTTAGAATTTCGCATATTTCAAAAGAAATTTTTCTAAAAATATGTCATTTTGTCATATTTTTAGAAAGGTAGATTTTTTTTACCTACAATACCTCAAAATTTCATAATAAGTGAGTCCAAAATGGATGCAAATAAACAAAAATCATTAGACTTGGCAATCAAACAGATAGATAAAGCTTTTGGCAAGGGGGCTTTAATGCGCCTGGGTGATAAAGAGATTGAACCAATTCAGTCAATCTCTACAGGTTCTTTGGGACTTGATCTTGCACTAGGAATTAATGGTATTCCACAAGGTAGAGTTGTAGAGATCTATGGACCGGAATCTTCAGGTAAAACAACACTGGCACTGCAAATTACAGCAGAGTGTCAAAAAGAGGGTGGAGTATGTGCTTTTATAGATGCAGAACACGCTTTAGATGTTGTTTATGCAAAAAATCTTGGAGTAGATATTGACAATCTGTTGGTATCTCAACCAGATTATGGTGAGCAGGCACTTGATATTGTTGAGACAGTTGCAAGAAGTGGAGCGGTTGATCTGATCGTTATCGACTCTGTTGCAGCACTTACACCAAAATCTGAGATTGAAGGTGAGATGAGTGACCAGAATGTTGGTGTTCAGGCTCGTTTGATGTCCAAAGCTCTCCGTAAACTCACAGGTGTGTTAAATAAAATGAACTGTACGGTAATTTTTATCAATCAGATTCGTATGAAAATCGGTATGATGGGGTATGGCTCACCTGAGACGACAACAGGTGGTAATGCTTTGAAATTCTATGCTTCGGTTCGTATTGATGTGCGTCGAATAGCATCGCTTAAACAAGGTGAGAGCCAGATAGGTAACCGTGTAAAAGCAAAAGTCATTAAAAACAAAGTTGCACCTCCGTTTCGTCAAGCTGAGTTTGACATTATGTTTGGTGAGGGAATCTCTAAAGAGGGTGAACTTGTTGATTATGGTGTAAAACTTGATATTGTAGATAAAAGTGGTGCATGGTTTAGCTACGGTGAGACAAAACTCGGTCAGGGGCGTGAGAATGTAAAACAGAAGTTTAAAGAAGAGCCGGAACTTGCAGCTGAGATAGAAGAGAAGATAAGACAGGCTATGGGAATGAGTTCGCTTATGACTATGGATACCTCTGAGATTGCTGAAGCAGATCTTTAAAAGCAGTGCCTAAACAAATTTTTAATCAAATTTGGCTAAAATATCACAATTTATTTTAAATAAGGCAAATATATGTTTATAGATAACGTAAGTGCAATAGAAGTAATGGATTCTCGTGGAAATCCAACAGTAAAAGCAACAGTGGCTTTGAGTGACGGAACAGTAGCGAGTGCAATCGTTCCATCGGGTGCAAGTACTGGTAAACGTGAAGCATTAGAGCTTCGTGACGGTGGTGATCGTTATATGGGTAAGGGTGTACTTCAGGCTGTTGAGAATGTAAACAGTATTATCTCTGATGCACTCATCGGTATGAGCCCATTTAATCAAGCAGTTGTTGATGCAACGATGAAAGAGATCGATGGTACTGAGAACTACGGTAAACTAGGTGCAAATGCAGTACTTGGTGTCTCTATGGCAGTAGCACGTGCAGCAGCACAAAGCCTTGGTGTACCACTTTACCGTTACCTCGGTGGTGCAAATGCAATGGTTATGCCAACACCAATGCTTAACATCATTAATGGTGGAAGTCATGCTGATAACTCTGTTGACTTTCAAGAGTATATGATTATGCCTGTAGGTTTTGAAGATTTTGCAGAGGGTCTTCGTGCTTCTGCAGAGGTGTATCATAATCTCAAAGCTATCTTAGCTGCAAAAGGACACTCAACATCACTTGGTGATGAGGGTGGTTTCGCACCAAATTTAAGCTCAAACGAAGAGCCTATTCAAGTTATTATGGAAGCGATTGAAAAAGCCGGATATAAAGCAGGTGACGATATAGCAATCGCTCTTGATGTTGCAGCAAGTGAAATTGTGGCAGAAGATGGCGGATATAGATTAGAGAGTGAAAATCGTACGGTTTCATCGGCAGAGCTTGTTGATTATTATATTGATTTATGTGCGAAGTATCCTATTGTTTCTATAGAAGATGGTCTTGGTGAAGATGATTGGGATGGTTTTAAACTTATGACTGAGAAGTTAGGCGATAAGATTCAGATTGTCGGAGATGACCTTTTTGTTACAAATGCAAATATCTTAAATGAAGGTATTGCTAAAGGAATTGCAAATGCAATTCTTATTAAACCAAATCAGATTGGTTCAGTTTCAGAGACAATGTTAACAGTTCGTCTTGCTCAAAGAAACGGTTATAAATGTGTAATGAGTCACCGCTCTGGTGAGAGTGAAGATGCATTTATTGCTGATTTTGCAGTAGCACTTAACTGTGGTGAGATTAAAACAGGATCAACCGCTAGAAGTGAAAGAATTGCAAAATATAACCGTCTTTTAGAGATTGAAAATGAAGTAGTTTATGGTGAATACTTAGGATCTACTCTTTTTAACTAAGAGAAGTTTATGAACCAAGAAGAGCTTTATGAAGAGATAGATACACAGCAGAGTATAACGCAAAGATACTTGGGCCTTTCTCTTAAAAAGTTCTTTTTGTTGTTTGTTCTCATAATCTTTTTAGGTGTTTATCTAGGTATAATTTTTTACGGAACGAACTCTCTAGAGGTTCTTTTTGGTTTGCAAGATTATGAGAGCTATCTTCAAGATGAAGTTGTGCATCTCAAAAAAGAAAATGCACAACTGCAGCGTGAGTATTTTGAACTCAAAGAAATTTCTGCACAATAATCATATAAATTTGCTATAATGTTTCTAAAAAATAGGTGCTTTGTATGATAAAACTCTTTTTAGCTTTTCTTTTACTTCCTCTTTTTTTATTTGCAAGAGAGAACCCTTTTTTCCCCGTTGATAACAGCCAAGATATTCCACTAACATCAAACAAAGTTGAAAAAGCACCACCGCTTAAACGTGCGACAATGACACTACCCTCAACAGCAAGAATATTACAGAGTGTAACAGTAGAGTATAAGAATCTTGATGGATCCATTGCCACAAAGAAGATTCAGCTCAATAATGCGCTAGATTGGCATTTACCGCTCTTTGTCTCCCAAAACTATTGTTCTGCTAGTGAATCTGTACAGACAAAAAAACAAAGAACAATTCAAAAAAAAGTTCATTTTGCAAAGATAGCATCCCTGCCGTTTATAACATTTTATGCAGATGTCAAAAAACTGAAAATAACTACAAAAGATAAGCTTTTAAGAGATTTTTTACTTGTAAAGCCACATAGAATTGTATGTGATTTTAAGCGTCAGACCGATATTGGAAGTTATGTTAAACAGGTGAAAAGCAAATCAAATTTCAAAAAGATACGCATCGGGACACACAAAGGCTACTATCGTGTTGTTATCGAACTTGATGGATACTATCAGTATAAAATTAAAAAAACTGCTACAGGTTATCTCTTTACGCTATTATAATTTAAAGGAAAAAAATGAAAAATTTAGTAACTATTTTACTCTTAATAAGTATTGCAACGCTAACGAGCTGTTTTGCAAAAGAGAAGCATTATACAGTGAGTGTTGTACCAAAAAAGATGACGGTTCAAGAGAAGAAAAAAAGATTTTTTGCTCTTTTGGTGCCTCCGATAGAGCATGTACATAAACAACTGCAAAAACAGTATGAAGAGGTAAAAAAAGATATACAAAATCATACACATCATGAAAAAATTACAGCGCTTAAAAAGAAGTACAATGTAAAAACAGATGAGGAGCTGCTCATAGCACTAAAACCACATCCAATGAGTATCGCTTTGGCACAGGCTGCTATGGAGAGTGCTTGGGGTACATCACGATTTTTTCGTAAGGCAAACAATATTTTTGGTGTCTGGAGTACAAGTTCAAAACAAAAGAGAATTGCAGCCTCTGAAAAACGCGGGAAAAAAACGATTTGGGTAAGAAAGTTTGACAATCTTGATGAGGCTATTAGACAGTACTACTTTATGCTCTCCGCATCACCACGATATAGAGCATTTAAGAAGATGAACTATGAGGGTAAACCTGCTACTGAGATTATTAAAGGATTGAAGTATTATTCAGAAAGAGGTGATGCGTATGTTCAAGAACTTCGCAGCATGATCCGCTATAACAAGCTTACAAAATATGACAAATAAGTAATGGTACAAAAGTAACAAATAGATAGTGAAAGTCTGCTATAATTGCGCCCATGAAAGAAATTAAAAATTATATAGCATCTCACGATGTCAGTGAGATGCACCCCTCAGAAATTGCCAATATTTTACGTGGAATGGATGATAGTCAGTTTAGTGAGGCTATTAAAATCGTTCCAAAAGAGCTTGTCGGTGATGTAGCTCTTGCTTTGCCCGATAGATATTTTGATGATGTTGTCGAGAACCTTAGTGTTGATGAGCTTTCACAAGCTGTTTCAGAGTTAGAGTCTGATGATCAACTCGAATTTATGCAAGAGCTTGAAGACGTTGATGAAAACGTAGCATCACAGGTCTTTGAAACACTTGATGAAGATGATAAAAAAGAGATTGCACAGCTTCAAAAATATGAAGAAGATGAAGCCGGTGCATATATGCAGCTTGAAGTCTTTACTGCTCACGCAGATGAGATTGTTCAAGATGTCATTAAACGTTTTGCACATCTTCGTAAAGCCAATGAACTTGAAAATATTCAAAACCTTTTTATTGTTGATGATCATAACAGACTTCTTTATACGGTTGGTTTAGATGATCTTCTTGTTTTTGATTTTTCAAAAACAATGGAAGAAAATATTCACGAAAGTGATGAAAATTTTGAGCCAATTAAAGCCTATGACAGAGATGATATTAAAGATGTTGTAGAGCTTTTCAAGCAGTATGATGTCTCGGTTATGCCGGTAGTGAATGAAGACAATGTTTTGCTTGGGCGTATTACCTCTGATGATATCTATGATATCATTAATGAACATGCAACCGAACAAATGTATAACTTGGCTGGTGTTGATGATGAAGCAGAAGAGGATGAAGATATCATCAAAGCAGGGCGTAAACGTGCCTATTGGCTTGGTATTAACCTTCTAACGGCAATTGCCGCCTCTTTGGTAATTGGGCTCTTTGAGAGTACGATCAACTCTATGGTTGCACTTGCAGTATTGATGCCTATTGTGGCTTCAATGGGTGGAAATGCCGGAACACAAACACTTACGGTTGTTGTGCGACAGTTGGCTCTTGGTGAGATCTCACAGGGGGATGCCTTCCGTTCTATTAAAAAAGAGGTAGCTATCTCTTTAATGAATGGTTTGATTTTTGCTATTGTTATGGGTGTGATAGCATGGATGTGGTTTGATATGCCGATGCTAGGCGTTGTTATTGGACTTTCTATGATTATAAACCTCTTTATGGCAGGTTTTTTTGGTGCTGTTATCCCATTGGTCTTAAAATGGCTAAAAATCGATCCGGCAATAGGCAGTACGGTTATCTTAACAACCGTTACGGATGTTGTTGGATTTTTTAGCTTTTTAGGGCTTGCAAAGATTATACTATTATAAGGATGATATAACTTGGAATTACTACTCTTATTCTTTTTCTTGTCGGTTGGCGTCTCTTTTGTATGTTCTGTACTGGAGTCAGTACTTCTCTCTATAAATATGTCGTATGTGGCGGTTTTGGAAAAAGAGAGACCATCTGTTGGGAAGCTGTTACGATTACAAAAAGAGAACATTAACAAGTCTATTGCATCTATTTTGATTTTAAATACCATTGCAAACACTTTAGGTGCTGCTGCGGTTGGTGCTCAGGCTTCTATAGTTTTTGGGAATGATGCGGTTGTGATTGTTTCGGTTGTACTGACATTTGCCATTCTTTTTCTCTCAGAGATTATCCCAAAGACGATCGGTGCGATTTATTGGAAAAATTTAGCTCCGCTTGCGGCTTATTTTATTAGAATTTTTATCTGGCTTACGTATCCTATTATCTTGACGACATTGGCTGTGACAGATAAGATATCAAAAGGCAAAGAGGATGCTCATACGCTTACAAAAGAGGAACTTTTAGAGAGTATGCTTATGAGTGAGGATGAGGGTGTTATTGATGAGAAAGAGTCTGATGTCATTGAAAATATGCTTAATCTTGACAATATTAAGGTTTCAGAGGTATTGACACCAAGAAGTGTTGTGTTCGCACTTGATGAAAATATGACGATTGAGGAAGTTGTTGCCAAAGAGGAAGCTATCTTTAAATTTTCTCGTATTCCTGTATATAACGAAAATATTGAAGATGTTACAGGCTTAGTTCTTACAAAAAGGATTTTCAAACAGTTGCTGAAAAATAAAAAAGCGACACTTAAAGAGATTAAAAAAGATATCTTTGCCATTAATGAAAATGTGCCGGTAAGTAAGGCACTTGATCTTTTTATCTCAAAAAAAGAGCATATGTTTTTAGTCAAAGATAATTATGACCAAACAGAGGGGATTTTAACACTTGAAGATTGTGTTGAGACGATTTTGGGTGTTGAAATTATGGATGAGAGCGACACGACAGCCGATATGCGTGAGCTTGCTAAAAGAAAAATGAAGCTCAAAAGAAAACTTCAAGAGGCAAAAAAAGTATAGTAATAGGCTCTTAGCCTATTACCTCTTGCATATTGATTTCATAACCAAGCTCATCTGCAAGTTGATCCATAAGAGCAAACATTGTAACAGAGTGTTCTTCTGCTGCTTTAAATCTTTTAATAATATCTTCTTTGGAATCATTTTTCGCCATACAGCCACCCGTAAGCGCACAGTCTAAGTTTGCATTGATAAGATTGTGAAACTCTTCATGATGCGGTTGTATTTTTTTGAATATTGGGTCGTTTCCAAAGAGTTTCATCCCTTGAGCGTAGTACCAAGATCCAAAACCACAATGATGTGCATCTTTTTTAAGTTCTTCGGTAACAGTGCCGTTGACAACAGCAGAGTAGGCATTTGATTTAAAGATAATGTGATGAATCTTATAGTTTGCCAAAAAGAGAGCAAAACTACTTTTGTTGGACTCTTTTGATGTATCGGTCATATTAGAGTTAAGACGACTCATGGTGTCTGAGAAGTTATCCATTGTCTCGTTGGCACTTGTTGCAATATTGCTCATCGTTGTAGCATTTTCCGAAATGCCGTTTGATTGCTGCTGAAGATTTTGAATGGTAATGCTGATCTCTCCGGTTGCTTTTGTAGTGCGTTCTGCAAGTTTACGTACTTCATCGGCAACGACGGCAAATCCACGCCCATGTTCACCGGCACGTGCTGCTTCGATTGCTGCATTGAGTGCAAGTAGATTTGTCTGGTCTGCTATATCTTTAATGAGGTTAACAACATTGGTAATTTCACTAACATTTTCATCCATCAAATCAATTGCCTGTGTGGTATCAACAACAAGGTTGTTAAGATCTGAAATCTCTTGAGCTGTTGCAGAGACTGCTTCATAGCTTTCGTGTGTTGATGTTGTTGCTTGAGTGGTAAGTTCTGTGACTTTTACAAAAGCATCTTTTGTTTTGTCAATATCACTGATGATGATATCAAGATTGCCTTTCATTCCACCATTAAGATTATTGAACTCTGTTGAAAGAAGACCCATAAGTTTGTAGCGTTCATTTGCCTTCATAGAAGCTATGGCTTTTTGTATCTCTTTTGCAGTTTCATTAAACTCTCCATGAAGTCCATCTGGAAACATCTGTCTATACATCTGCCCATCTGTAACAGCTTCAATGGTATTGCGAGTTTCACGTAAGATAATCTCCATCTGATCGAGAGTGTTATTAAGGCTCCAAGCGATCTTTTCAAGTGGTGTGTCATTTCTATCAAGAATTATTCTTGATGAAAGCTTTCCGTGTTCAACATCTTGTAAAACAGTAGCTATTTGTGTCATTAGCTCTGCATCATTTGTGCCTGTACTCTTTGAAAATGAAAAAAGGCTCATAAGCTAGCTCCTAGTTGTAAGTTAATAACAAATTCATTATATGCAAGTCCCTGTTCCTCGAGCAGATTGGTTAAAAGTGCTCCAGAGGCTTGAACGCCACCCCTTTTCTCTGCATCTACAAGTTGTCGGTAGATAGGAGTAATGATATCGATGGCAGATTGTGGCATCTTTCTTCGCACAGAGGTATAGCTGGTAATATTGCCATTTAAATCAAGATCAGCGGTAATGTAGGCAAATACCCAATAGTAACCTCCATCTGCACGGAGATTTTTTACAAAACCAAAAAATTCATCTTTTTTCTGAACAAGATCCCACAATACCTTAAATGCAAGTTTTGGCATGTCCGGATGACGAATAAGATTATGGTTTGCACCAATAAGATCTTTTGCAGGATAGCCTGCCATATCTGCAAAAATTTCGTTGCAGTAGATAATTTTCCCTTTTGTATCTGTTTTTGATACAATAAAATCATCTTGATTTAAAACTTTTTCTCGATTTGTAATGTTTTTTGGAGCATCAAGTTTAGATAGACTTTTATGTGACATTGCAACCTCCCCTTTGTGTAACGATGTTACCTATATGATACTACGAAAATTCTAAGCAAGATGTGAGTGAGGGGGGGGCAGTAAATCTTCTTGAAGAAGAGTTACTGAAAGTGACATAATAAAAAATAGATATTATTTTTTATTACATACCGGGTATTCTTGGTATTTTCCCAAGTTTTGAGTTTCTACAGTACCAACCCCACCCTTTTTTGAGCCAGTGACCAAAAACAGGCATAGGAATCATTTTTCCGCCTTTGTCGTTTCGGTAAACAAAAGCTGCACCATCACCACTGTCCATCACACAAAGAATATTAAGATGATCTCTATACCCTTTTCTCTCTTGAGAACCTTTGTTCATCATATCGATATTATAAGCAGCGTTTTTTGCCATAACTTCTGCAATGTGACCTTGTTTTGCTCTCCAGTCAGGACCTTCAAGTACGGCACTGTCTCCAATTGCAAAGACATTAAAAATACCATCTTCGCTCTCACTTGATGCATCAAAATCATGAACAACTTCACAATAGTCATTGATTTTTATAAGTCCTGCCTCATTGAGTGGCAGATCACTGTTGGCAAAGACATCATGTCCGTTTCCAGCAGGTATGAACATAGTAAAATCAGATTCAAGTTTGCTCTCATCTTCAAATATAATGCCATCTTCTTCAAAACGTGTTATCTTTTTACCAAAGTGTGTGTTGATATTTAGTTTTTCAAAGAAAACGCCCATCATTTTAAGTGCCTGTTTGCCCATACGTGCACCCGGTTCTGCCATAGGTGCAAAAAATGTAAGCTCAAAATTGTCTCTGATACCGAGTTTTTTAAGTTGGTTGTGAACATTGAACATAACCTCAAATGCAGGACCACCACGGACATTTGAAGGATCTTTCGGATTGCCTCCAAAGCCCATGGCAATTTTACCACTCCCTTTGGCAATGAGGGCATCAATACGCTCTTTGATTTTGATGGACTCTTCTGGAACACCACAGATTGAGAGAAAGTTCTCATTTCCTTGATGTTTCATCTTCCCTGAACCCATCGCTACAATGAGGTATTCATACTCAAAGGTGTTGTTTTTACAATAGACTTTTGACTCTTTGCTCTTTATAGATGTGACTTCATCTATGACAAGTTCAAAACCATGCGCTTTTTGTAAATCTTCAAGTGCAACGCACATATCTTCAAATTTACTCTCACCTGTTGGAATCCAGATAGAAGTTGGATAGATATAGAAGTAGTCTCTATTACTTACCAAAGTAACTTGATAATTCATCTTTCTTAGGTGAATTGCAGCATCAACACCGGCAAATCCACCACCTAAAATAAGTACTTTTTTCATATATAAATCCTGTTATAAGCTAAATTAATAAAAAATATTACCTTAAGTGATGTTAAAAATACATTAAAGAGTTTAATTTAATCGTCAATTTATTTTTTATTAATAAAATAAACGGCAAGCATAGAGACGCTGCCACCTAGGATAATGTGCAGTTGTATAGGCTCATCAAGAATAAGCCAGGCAGAAAAGAGAGCAAAAAGCGGAACTAAGAACATAAATGAGCTTGTCTTTTCGCTTCCGAGTTTCCCACTTGCAATAAAAAAGATGGTTGTGGCAATGGCTTGACCAAAGACAGCAAGATAGATCATTGCCACCCAAAATGCAAAGTCTTGCTCAAAAACACTCTCTAAGGCAGACTCTTTTGCATAGAGATAGCTTACAATAGTAGCAATAAGTGAGATAGCAAAGCTGTAATGAAGAGGGTGAATATGCTTTTGTGAATGTTGCGAGAGAACAGTTACTCCTGCCCAAATCGTAGCGCAGAGTAAAAAGTAGAGATTTGATGAGTTTAAAAAATGTGAGAAATCATTTAACTCTAAGAGAACATACCCGCCTATCAGGCCTAAAAGAAGACCAAAATATTGCCGTGTTTGCAGGCATTTACGAAAGAGTATGGCTACTAGTAAAAATGTCATAATAGGACTAAAAGTTGTGATGATGACACTTCCTGCACCTGCATAACCATACTTGATGCCCAAAAAAGAAAAGATCATAAAAGAGATGTTTAAAAGAGCACTGCCAAGTATATATTTTAGGCTGTGAATATCGAGTTTAAAAGGGATGCGAATAAAGTAGAGAATGGGTAAAAATGCCAGACTCATCAGAAAAAAACGCCAAAATATAATGACATCCATCGGAAGTTTATAGGTAAGAATCTTCAGCGCCGTCCAGCCGCCACCCCAAAAGAGCATTGCAAGCAGCAGCAAGTAGGTAAAGTGTTTTTCTCTGATGTTTTTCACAGCAGTTCTTTCTCTATCCAGTGGGAGAGGGCATATAATCCCCAGACATGTTGTTTAAATCTACCGCTTTTTGCACGCTGTATGTACTCCTCTAAAATATCTTCTTTAAACATTCCTGTCTGTTTGTTTACTTTTTCTATTAGCGTAACTCTGCCGCTGTTGTAGAGATACTCTCCGTAAGGGTTTGAGAAGCCTTTTTTCTTGCGTGAGAGGATCTGTGGAGGGAGTTTTGATTGAAGCATATCTTTTAGCAATCCTTTTGTGATGCCTTCTTGATAACGAAGCTCAGGAGCAACACTAAAGAGGAGTTCAACAAATTTATGGTCTAAAAAAGGAGTCCGTGACTCAATGGAGTGTGCCATACTGACACGGTCTAGCTTTGTTAGAAAATGTTCTGCTTGAAAGTGTTGCAGGTCTGCATAGGAAAACCAGATAGACTCATCACTGTGTGAAGAAGATTCAAAACGCTCACGTAGGGGCTTGAGATATAAAAACCCTTCTCCATCACGGATATTTCGTTTCATTAAGATATTTTTTTGCATATCGGTAAACTTTTCACTTGAAGTTCGAAAGATTACTTCATCTTCAAAAGCTCGCTTGTACCACTCCCACTCACGATTCATACTGAAGTTGGAGCGCAAGTATTTTTTGAGCCAGTTTTTATGAAAAACCTTCTTTGCCGCTTCCATCTCAAGGTATTCAAAATACTGTCTGTAACCCAAAAAGAGCTCATCACTTCCCTCTCCACTCAGCACTACACGAAAACCATCTTTTTTAATATGAGAAAAGAGGTGATAGAGAGGAATTGCCGCAGGATCGTTGAGGGGTTCGTCAAGTGTTTCAAAAACAGTGTCGATTGTATCAAGATAGCTCTGCCTGCTCATCTCGATTTGGATATTTTCAACACCTAAGAGTGCTGCACTCTCTTTTGCATTTGCTCTCTCATCATATTTGGAGAAGTTTTCAAAGCCTAGGGTATAGGTTGTGAGTGGCTTGTTGAATTGTTTTGCATAAAAGTTGAGTGTTGCACTGTCGATGCCGCCGCTCAGTAGCGCTGCCATAGGTACATCACTCTCAAGTCGCAGCGCAATAGACTCTTCTAAAGATTGCGTGAGCTTTGTGAGAGCCTCTTCTTTTGTTTGAATTTGATTGGACTGGGTATCTAAGATATCGTAATACTTTTGTACTCTAAGGTGCTTGTTCTCTAGAGTAAGCATCTCTGAGGGGGCAAGCTTTTGAATCTTTTTGTAAAAAGTGTGCGGTGCAGTAGGTGCAAGATAGCTCAAATAAGAGGAGAGTGCATCGTGTGAGAGCTCTTTTTTCTTCAAAAAAGGAGTCAGCGCTTTTATCTCTGATGCAAAATAAAAAGTAGAACCTTCCTGGAGATAAAAGAGTGGCTTTTTGCCGAGTCTGTCTCGAAAGAGGTAGAGTTTCTCCCCATCTAAGAGGGCTATGGCAAACATTCCACGCAGATGCTGGACAAAATCAACTCCCCAATGAAGATAGGCTGCAATGATAACCTCAGAGTCACTCTCTGTTTTAAAATCAAAATGAAGTTCTGCACGCAACTCTTTATAGTTGTATATCTCACCATTAAAAGAGAGGAGTATCTCTTTGTGTTTGAGTGGTTGGTGACTTCTTGAGAGCGTATCTGTGATAGAGAGTCGCTGGTGTGCAAAAAAGAGATTGTTTCTTCTCTCTATACCGCAAAAATCTGGTCCGCGATGGGAGAGCTTTGCGAGGGCATATTTTGCCTGTGCTTCATCATATTCGCCTAAAATTCCAAAAATTGCACACATTATCTGAAAAATCCTACGGTAATGTCATTCTCAAGATAATCCTCACGCAGCACTAGCTCTTTTACCTGTAGTCTTTTTGCTAAGTTTGTTATTTTCTCTTTTGAAAAATAGTTATAGGTTTGTGAGTTGTCTTCTCCGCATAAAATGTTAAAAATAAAGCCCTTTTTAGAAGCTTGAAAACAGTTGTTTATAAAGAGATTTGTCTCAAATGGTGTCAATACGTTCATCGCTCCGCTACATATAACGTAATCACTAACAGGAAGTGAAGTGTTTGTTATATCGGCATGGAGTATCTCTTGTTTTGTTCTTTTCTTTGCTATTGTACACATAGTATCAAGCGAGTCGATTCCTCGATATTTTTTTGGAAGCTTGGCACTCTGCGTGAGGTAGGTGTAAAAGTCACCAAATCCACAACCTGCATCACTTAGTGAATACTCACTTAAGTCATTCGGAAGCATTTCGCAGATCACATCAAAACGAATCTGTTGATGCGCGAAACTGAGCCAGCAGAGCCCCTCTGGAGTGAGTCCATGCTTTTTAATTGCGTTGTTATAAAACTCTTTACTTGCAATACGTGGCAATTTTTCTCCTTTTTTAGTGATGCTATTATATAATAAATCAAAGGAAAGTATATATGAGAGTAGCAATAATTGGATTAGGTGGTGTTGGTGGTTATTTGGCAGCCTCTTTTGTTAAAGCAGGTATTGATGTTGTTGGTTTTGGACGAGGAGAGCATCTGCGTGTAATTCAGGAGAAGGGCATAACAATTAAAGAAGATAGTGCAGAGTACAGTGTGGCAATTGAAGCAAAAGAGCTGCGTGAGGCAGAGGATGTTTTTGATGTTGTGCTCTTTTGTGTCAAAAGTTATGATCTTGCACAGAGTTATAAGAGTATTGCTCCTTATATTACTAACAAGAGTCTGCTTGTTTCATTTGCCAATGGAGTAGATAATGGAGATAAACTGCGAAGACTCTCTGATGCAAAGGTACTCGATGGTGCTATCTATATTCTTTCGCATATTGAGCATCCAGGTGTTATTCGTAAAAAAGGCAAGGTTTTTGCTGCTATTTTTGGTGGTGATAAAGAAGCTGTAGAAAGATTATCAAAGCTTTTTGAAAAAGCAGAATTACGCTATAAAACATCTGCCGATATAAAAACAGCTCTTTGGAAAAAATACATATTTATTGCTGCCTTTGCAACGCTCACTTCATACTACGACAAACCAATTTTTGCGATCTACAAAGAGCATTATGATGAAGCAAAAGAGGTTTTAGACGAGATAGCAGCAGTGGCAAAAAGTTATGGAGTTGATATTGGTGATGAAGTGCAAAAAGCACTGGATATCGCTTCAAAACTCCCCTCTGATGCCTCTACATCGATGCACTTGGATTTTCAAAACAACAAGCCAACAGAGTTAGAGAGTCTCAGTGCTTATATTGCCAAAAATGAAGCTGTACAAACACCCTTAATGCAAAAAATGTATGAAGAGTTAAGAACGAAACAGCAATAATTCCAACAAAAAAGAGAGTTGTGATGAAAAAAGAGCGAATTGTTTTAGGTGGTGGTTGTTTTTGGTGCATTGAAGCAGTTTATAGAAATGTTAAAGGGGTGCTTTCAGCTGCGAGTGCCTATACAGGTGGAGCACGACCAAACCCGACCTATGAGAATGTATGCTCAGGTGCAACGGGACATGCCGAGGTAGTTGACATTACTTATGATGCAGATGGTATCAGTTTATCTGAGATTTTAGACATTTTTTTTGTGATTCATGATCCTACAACATTGAACCAACAAGGCGCAGACAAAGGGACACAATACCGTTCTGTTGTCTATTATGCCAATGAAGATGAGAAGAAAATTATTGAAGCGTCCATTAAAAAATATCAAGCAGATTTTAGTGATGCAATAGTAACGGAAGTGAGCCCTTTAGGAGAGGTCTATCCGGCTGAGCCATACCATCAAAACTATTACAATCTTAATTCACAGCAAGGCTACTGTCAAGTTGTCATTGCTCCAAAACTTCAAAAGTTTATGATGAGCTTTCCCGAGAAGCTTGGCTAGAGCTCTTTTAAGATGCAGGGAATCTCACCGCTCTCTCGCATCTTTTCAAAACTCTCAAACTCATCGCTCATTGTTTGCGCATAGCTCTCTATTGTATCATTGAGTCTGTTTTTCGCATCTTCTACCAGCTTTTGTTGTTGCGTTTCAACCTCTTTGAAGCTTTGCATCGTTTTTGTATAAAAATCTTTATCGTCGCTTAGTAGTAAAATATCTTTTTTGTTAACCCATTTTCTAACAATCTTACCATCAATTTTGAACTCAAATATAACATTGTCACTGTTTTTTTTCGTAATGAATTTTGGTACCTGAAAACCCATAAACTCCATAGGATGTGTGTCGGCTTTTTTAACTATTACATAATACATATGACAATTATACGATATTAACTATAAAATATGGTAAACTTTTTGAAATGTATAAGGAGTTTTGTATGAGTGAGCATATCTATGAATTGGCTATTGTTGGTGCAGGACCTGCCGGAATCGCTACTGCTGTTGAGAGTTATTTGCAAGGGGTAAGAGATATTATCTTACTTGAAAAAGATGAAAATCATAATTCAACCATACGAAAATATTACAAAGATAATAAACGTGTTGATGTTGCGTGGAAAGGTCAAGAGGTAGAGCTTGATGGAAATATCTACTTTATAGATGGGACAAAAGAGACGACACTTGATTTTTTTGATGAAATTTTAAATAACCACTCTGTTGCGTTGCAGACACATGTAGAAGTGACAGGTATTGAGAAAAAAGATGACTATTTTGAAGCGCATATGGCTGGTAAAAGCATTAAGGCAAAGTATGTGGTTGTAACAATAGGGCGTATGGGAAAACCAAATAAACCAAGCTATAAGATCCCACCTGCCATTCGTAAAAAAGTGAACTATACGACAGATGAGTGTGGTAGTGGCGAGAAGGTCCTTGTTGTCGGTGGTGGTGACAGTGCTGTTGAGTATGCGGTTGATTTGAGTGCGAACAATGATGTGGCAATTTGCTACCGTCGTGAAACTTTTCGCCGTGCAAATCCGACAAATCAAAGAGATATTGCCAATGCTATTGCACATAATGAAGTGCGTCCTATTTTAGGTGTCAATATTGATGGACTTGAGGCTACAGACGATGGAAAAATCAAGGTGCTTTTTTCTGAAATAGAGCCGGAAATTTTTGATAGAGTTATCTATGCTATCGGTGGCACGACGCCAAGTGCCTTTTTATCAAGCTCAGGCATCAAAGAAGAGGACGGAAAACCTGTGCATAATGAATTTTACGAGACAAACATTGAAGGGCTTTTTGTAGCAGGTGATATTACGCAGGAGAGTGGAGGTAGTATTGCTCTTGGGCTAAATCATGGTTATGCAATTGCCTGTCATATAAAAAAGGGGTGTGCTTAGGCTCTGTGGGAGATGACTCCCTCAGCTGTTTGTAGTGCTATCTCAATCTCAATCTCAAAATACTCACTCAGTGTAAGCGGCTCAAAGTTTTTATCTTCAAAAGCTGCTTTTTTTGCGCCTATAATGATGGCATCAACAACACAGAGGTGTGCCATATTTTCATAATATCCACGCAGTTCGTTATTAAGAAAGATTTTTAATGTCATAGGTACCATCTCTTCTAAGAGCGGGTACTCTTTTAAAAGCGACTCTTTGTCTATGCTGTTTTTGGATTGTAAAACTTCAAGAATAGAGTCATGGGCAAGTTGAATAAGGAGTGGATGGCTCACGCAAGACTCTTTTGCTCTTTTTTGCTTTTATAGACATTGATGAGTTTGATGCTAATCATTACACCAATAACTTGGAAGAGCGCAGCTAAAATAAAGGCGTAGTAGTGTAGTTTATCAATAGAATTTGCACTATAGGCAAGGGTTGCCATTGCAATAAGCAGTGTGAGTGGCATTGCGTGAGAGAGCCCAAGCAATACAGAGTCAAGCAGTCCCAAATCTTTGATAAAGACAAGAGATGCAAAAATACGCATGACAATCATAACAGTAGTAATAACAAGTGCTTTTTCAATGAGTCCTGTAATAAGGAGGGCATTGAGATCAAATGAACTCCCAATATGAATAAAAAAGATAGGAATCAAGAGCCCAAATCCAAAAGAGGCAAGCTTTTCTGGGAGTTCGTTTTTATGTTCAAAAAATGTCGGAATGAAAATACCTGCTAAAAAAGCTCCAAAAGCAAGTTCAAGATGCAGATAGAGCATTGCCCCTACAAGTAAGAAAAATATTCCCATAGAGAGGCGAATGTCTTGTTCTTTGTTGTCTTCATGAGGCATAAGTGCAAGAGAGACCTTTGGAAACCACCAAAAAAGCAGCTGCATTGCCCGAAAGATCAGAAACATAAAGAGTATAAAAGCAATCAGTGCCATGACTGTTTGAAAGAGTCCAAGTCCAATGCCGGATTCCAAGGCAGCCGAGGTAATTGTGAGTATTACAATACTGACAACCTCGCCGATACCTCCAACAGTCATAGAGAGTGTGATCCATGGAGTCTTTCCATACTCTTTTGCCAAAGAGGCAACAAGTCCGACAGAGATAAGCGGCAGGAGTACCATAAAGATCTTTCCAAGATGAAACTGCATGGAAAAGGCGATGGAGAAGAGGTATAAAAAAGTCAGATAGAGTGCTACTTTTTTTATGGTGTGTGTTGGAGTTTTGAGAACATTTTTGAGGTTAATCTCCGTTCCAGCAATAAACATCAGGTATAAAAAGCCAAGTTCTGCAACGATGTCAAAAAGCTTCTCATCGTGTAAAAAACCGACATAGCCAAGCAGAGAGCCTAAGATAATCTCGATTGGAGTCGTAGGGAGCTTGAGGCTCTTTGCAATAAAAGGAGAGAACATGATGATAAGCGATATTGTTATAATTAAAACAATGTTATCGCTTAGAGTTTGTGTCATAATCTTAGCCTGCTACACTTTTAGCAATCTCAAGTCCCAGTGTATCAAGCATTTCAAGGTCTTTATTCATAGCTCGTCCTGCTGTTGTGAGGTAATTACCAATAACAATGGAGTTTGCACCGGCTTCAAAGATTTCACTCTGACGTTCGCCAAACATAAGCTCACGCCCACCTGCAACCATAATGCGCTGTGCATGTGGAATCATCTCTCTCGTGAGCTTTATAAGTGAGAGTGCCTCATCAACTGTGAGCGGATTTTCTTGTAAATGAAGTGCTTCATTGTGATGATAGAAGTTAATCGGTACAGAAATCGGATTGAGTGAAGCGAGTGCGTTTAGCATTGATACTCTATCTTCTTGGCTCTCACCCAGACCAAATATTCCTCCACTTAGGAGTGCCATTTTGGCTTCAGTTACATTTTGGCAGGTTTCATAACGCTCTCTCCAGGTATGTGTTGTACAGATTTGAGGGTAGAAAGCCTCGCTTGTCTCAAGGTTATGGTTGTAGGCTTTTATACCGGCTTTTTTAAGTTCTAGTAGCTGCGTGAGCGTTGCTGTACCATTACAGGCAATAAGGCGAAGTTGGGGAGCTACGGCTTGGACTGCGTGCGCTGCCCTGCATACAAAATCGACTGTTTTATCGTTGAGTCCTTTGTCTGCAGTAACAAGGCAAAAACCAAGAGCACCATTATCTCGTGCGGCAATAGCCTCTTTTTGAATCGCATCAATAGGTTTTTGTTTGTAGCGCTCGATATCTGCTTTGTAGCGAACGCTCTGTGAACAAAATTTACAATCTTCTTTACATGTTCCGCTGTTAATATTGCATATGGAACATAAAAATATCTTTTTAGCCACTATTTTTGCCTTTTAAACTCGTAACTTTTTTTAAGTTGGAAGCTCTCTTTTTTCTTCCTTGTATAGTAGTTTACTATAAATTTGTTTGATTTAACTTCAAGCATCGCACACTCTGAGAGTGCTTTGTTCCTTGCACAAACCTCACCCGGATTTAAAAAAAGTGAGCCACCTTTGAACTCCACTGCAAACTGATGGGTATGCCCAAAGATAACAACTTCGGCATCAGGTGTTAGATAAAAAGGAAGATGCATCAGTTTGAAAGTTGTCTCTGCGAGTTTAAAGTAGTAAGGTTCTTGAACAAGGTTATAATTGTTGTGATAGTGAACAAGGTGGGCATCATTGTTGCCATAGACCGCTACATATTTTTTACCGCAGTTTGCCAGCAGCTCTAATGTCTCTACTTCCACAATATCACCTGCGTGAATAATAAATTCAGCGCCACTCTCTATAAGAAAATCAAGCGCTTTTTTCGCTTTATTGACTTTAGAGTGGGTATCTGAGAGTATGCCTATCTTCATAGCTATTTTTGCTCGTCTATCTCTTCACGCGGAGTTCGTGCTTTACACTTCACGCACTCATACACCTCTTTGTTTCTGTAGGTACGAGGCGCTAAAACACCACTACAGCCCTTCTCTTTACACTTAATGGTTGTTGGCTCAAATTTAGAGATAAATTTACAATCAGGGTAGTTCTCACATCCCCAAAAAGGTCCTCTGCGTGAGTTTTTGAGACTAATTTTGCCACCACAGTCAGGGCATGGTGTTTCACTGACCTTCTCTTCAACATTAATACTTTTTGTATTTTTACAGTCAGGGTAGTTTGAACATGCTAAAAATTGACCATTACGACCATTTTTTACAATCATATCTGCACCACATTTGTCACATTTGTCATCGGCTGTCTGCTCTTTTTTCTCTACTGCATTTCCCTCTTCGTCACACTGCTCTGTGTACTTACATTTAGGAAAACCGCTACAAGCGATGAACTGTCCAAAACGACCAGAACGCAGAAGCAGTTCAGAGCCACATTTAGGGCAGTTGCGCCCAAGTGGTTTGGCGATTTTGAGAGAGACTATTTTCTCTTTTCCCTCTTCTATCTGTTTCATAAAGCTCTCGTAGAAGTCAATGAGAAGTTTTTGCCAATCCTCTTTGCCTTCTGCTATCTCATCGAGCTTCTCTTCCATTGTTGCTGTAAAATTAATATCAACAATGTTAGGAAAGTGCTTTTCTAAAATCTCCGTTACAGTAAAAGCCACCTCTGTAGGGATAATCTGCTTTTTCTCTATTGTAACATAGGTACGATTTGAGAGTGTTGCAATAGTCGGTGCATAGGTAGATGGACGACCAACACCTTCAGCTTCAAGTTTTTTAATGAGACTTGCTTCGCTGTAGCGTGATGGTGGCTCTGTAAAGTGCTGCTCTGGCTTTATGCTTTGTATCTCAGCCTTGTCGCCCTCTTTGAGCGTTGGAAGCAGTTTGTCTTTGTCTTCTGCGCCTGTAACTGCATAAAAACCATCAAAAATAAGTTTTCTACCACTTGCACGGTACTCATTTTCATTCCCTTTAAAGATGATGCTCTGTTGCTCGAAACGTGCATCTTCCATCTGGCATGCCATAAAACGCTCATAAATGAGACGGTAGAGTTTAATCTCATCTGGTTTGAGAAATTTTTGTGCTACCTCTGGAGTGAATTGAAGCATAGTAGGGCGAATAGCCTCATGCGCTTCTTGTGCTCCTTTTGCTTTTTTCGTATAAACTTTTGGAGATTTTGGCAGATATTTTTTGCCGTAACGATTTTCAATAATGCCACGAACTGCTCCAACTGCTTCTTTAGCAAGATTGAGTGAGTCGGTTCTCATATAGGTAATAACCCCTGATGTTCCATCTGGTGTTTTTACACCTTCATAGAGAGTTTGGGCGATCATCATCGTCTTTTTCGGAGTAAATCCAAGCTTGCTTGAGGCTGTTTGTTGGAGCGTTGAGGTCATAAATGGTGGTGGTGTTGCAGATTTGCGTTGTTTTGTTTCTATTTTTGCAATGGTAAAGTTGTCATTTTTAACACTTGCTGTAATTGCATCGGCTTTTTCTTTGTTCTCAATAGTAAGTTTTGAGATCTTCTCATCTTTATGTTTAATGAGATTTGCATCAATGTTTGTTTTAAAAACAGTGTCGATTGACCAGTATTCTTGAGGAATAAAAGCTTTTATCTCACGTTCACGATCTACTACAAGCTTAAGTGTTGAAGATTGAACACGTCCACCTGATAGCCCTTTTTGAATCTTTGAAGCTAAAAGTGGAGAGAGTTTATAACCCACAATTCTATCAAGAAGACGACGAGCCTGCTGTGCATTGACCATTTTCATATCGATCTTACGAGCTGATTCGAGCGCATGTTTGATGGCTGTTTTTGTAATCTCATGAAAGACAATACGTGGCAGAGTTTCGGGATCTTTTTTGATTGCGTGAGCAATATGCCACCCAATAGCTTCTCCCTCGCGGTCCTCATCGGTCGCGATATAGATAGTATCTGCTTTTTTAGCTTTTTCTTTTATCTCTTTTACTGTTGGGGCATTCTCTTTTGCTACGGAGTATTTGGGGACAAGTTTATGTGTTTCTTCATCTATAGTAATTCCAAAACGAGATTTTGGCAGGTCACGGATGTGTCCTTTTGATGCGATTACATCATAACCTTTTCCTAAAAAGTTCTTGATAGTGCGGGCTTTTGCAGGTGATTCGACAATTATTAATTTCAAGATAGTTTTCCTATATATAGTATAGTAATTTGTTTTTTAATTGTGGAAGTGTATCTAAAAAAAAATAAAAATCATATCTAAATTAAATCATAGATAATTTTTTCAATATTATATTGATTACTTTAAAAAATATAAAGTTTTGTTTTATATAGTTTTCTATACAATTTAACAAAATTAATGAAGAGAGAAGGTTCTTTTGGAATTTTATAAAAATTTACAAAGTTTTATATCAGAGTATAAGCATTCGAGGAATCGTTTATACTTTATGCAAAAATACAAACTATATATAGCGGCATTTTTAGCAATTGTTGGATTTGTATTAGGATTTATTGGTTTTTTACTTTTAGGCTTTTCCGTAGTTGTCAGTGGAGTTAAAGCATTAAAACTTTTCTCTTTAGATTATCCTGATGAAGGAAACATCTTTCTCTTTTTTTCTATAATTTTTATTACTATAACACTTTTTTCTGCAGCTCTTTTTACATTTTTTAAAGATTTTATAAATAAGAAGATTGCTAAAAGAATTATCCAAACTAAACATATTGCTGTTTTTGGCTTGGGTGAGATTAATCAAGCTTTTTTAAATAGTAATTTAACTAATGAGAATATTATAATATTTGAAGCTAATAAGAATAATATATATATTGAAGAATACCAAGAGAAGGGTTTTGGTGTAATTATTGGTGATATTTTATCATTAAGACAATTCAATTTATTAAATTATAGAAATATGGAGTATGCATTAATAGCACTAGGTGATGATAGAGCTAATATTGAATTAGCCATACAAATGATTAATGCTATTAAACAGCAAGAAGAAAAAACACCGACAAGACTTATTATTCATATTGCAAATAGTAAATTAAAAACTATTTTTCATCAGAACTTTCTTTTATCATCCTTAGATGAACCTATGATTGACATCAAAACTTTTTCATTCTATGAAGAGTGTGCCGAGGATTTGTTTTTAAAGCATTCTCTAATTAGCAAAGAGTTTATTTATAGTAGTAAAGAGTTAAAAAGCATCGTTCTTGGCAATGGGAGTTTAGCACTTGCAGTTATTAAAAATATTCTATTATTGTCCAATTTTCCTAATAACAATAAACATACGATATGTATAGTAGATAAAGAAGCAGAAATTTTTTATGAAAAGCTTAGGTTGTTAACAAATTATACTCAAGATAAATTTCCAACTATTCAATTCGAAGTTATTAATAAAGATTATAACTTAGTAAATTTTTATCAAGAGAAAATCTTTATGGACAGTAACTTGAGTAATGTCTATATTTGTTATGATGATGAGTCAGTTAATTTGGATTTAGCGATTATTTTAAATGAGAAAATATATATAAAACAGAGATCTTTGAAGGTTAATATTTTATTTGCAATCTTTAAAGAAACAACATTGAGTAATCTTCTTGATGAAAGTGATAAATCATTTAAAAACTTTTACACTTTTGGTAGTAAAAATAAGATATTTGCATACAATAGACTTATTGAAGAAGATAATTATAAAATTGCTAAAATGATTCATCATGGTTACGGAGATGAATTTGATAAAGATATACTACTTTCAAACGACAAATTAAACCAAAAGTGGTTTAAGCAAAGTGCTTATAGTGATAAACTTTCCAGTATTGCACAAGCAAAGCATATAGATGTGAAATTATTGGCATTAGATTTAAAAAGAATCAAAAGTGATTTGATTCAAGAGGAACTATTAAAACAAAATCGCGCAAAATTTGATGCTAAAATAGAACCTTTTATGAAAGAAGTAAACTTTAATTATGATACTTTGTATAGATATTCATTAGAATTAGCAAAATTATGGGCTGGAAAAAAATATAATGTTTTGTATAAGCCAAACATATCAGACAACTTATTTGAAAAATTGATTTTTTGTGAGCATAATAGGTGGAATGCTTTTCATTACCTACAAGGATGGGAATATCACATAGAAAAAGATAAAGACTTAAAACAACATAACTGTTTAAAACCTTTAGAATTATTCAACGAAGATTATTTATTAATTACCATTATCTATGATATTTATTCTATTGTATATATTCCGAATTATTTAGCAAATAGTGGTTGGGCAATTATTGATGCATAAAAAAACTTTTCGTCTTTTTATTAGTTCAACATTTAATGACTTAAAAATAGAACGTGATTTTTTACAATCTGAAGTTTTTCCAGAAATCAAAGATTTTTGTAGAAATCTTGGGTATGACTTTCAAGTTATTGATTTAAGATGGGGAGTAAGTGATGAGGCTGGTTTAGATCATAGAGCTATGAAGATATGTCTTGATGAAGTTGAACGCTCTCTTGATTATCCAAAGCCAAATTTTTTGATTTTAATGGGGGATAGATACGGATGGGTGCCATTAGAAACAGAGATAGAAGAGAATTTATTTGATAGTATTAAAGAGTATTCTACTCACTTAGAAGATTTACAATTATTACAAAAATGGTATAAATTAGATACAAATAGTATTCCTAAGAAATATATTTTACAACCAGTAGATAAATGTATTGAAATTCATGATGGAAATCTTGCAAAACAATGGCAAGGAATTGAAACACAGCTTTTAAGAATATTTCAAAATGCAATTAAAAAAGGAAATATAAAAACTGACAAGTTTAGGCTTTCTGCTACTGAACAAGAGATTAATAAAGGTGTGTTTAGTCCTCAGCAAATAGGAAAAGTATTAGTCTTAGACAGACAGATTACTAATTTGATAAAGTTTAAACAAAAATATCCATCTATATATTCACTATATACAGATGATAATGTAAAATTACTATCTTTAAAGCAACGCCTAAAAAACTCTATAGCAACAAAATACTATACGTTTAACACATACCTATATGAACATGAGAACTCCTTGAAATTATCACATGATTATTTTGAAGAGTATAAAAAAGTTACACAAAACTTTTTACAAACAGCGATAAAAGAGGAAGTTGCAAGAATTAATGCTTTAGATATAAAAGAGATAGAAAGTAATTATCATAAAAACTTTTTAAATGAGCGGACTGAACTTTTTATAGGAAGGCAAAAAGCATTACAACAAGTCCAACAATATCTGCAGATGTCAAGTAAAGATCCTTATGTGATTTTTGGTGATTCAGGAGTTGGTAAGTCTGCTTTTTTAGCATCTGTTATCAATCATATTAGTGGTTATGACACTATTTATCGTTTTATTGGCATAACTGAGAAGTCATCTACTGTTATAGAACTTCTTAAAGATATTATTTTTAGACTTAATAAATTTTCAAATAAACAAAAAGAGGCGCTCATTGAAAATGAATATGATGTTGTAGTCAGTCGTTTTGTAGAAACTATACATGATACTAAAACAAATGTTTGTATCATTATCGATGCTCTGGATCAATTTGTAGATTCGAATAATCTTGAATGGCTTGACTTTGATTTACCCGCAAATGTAAAGATTGTTGTGTCTACTTTGAAAGGGCATTATTTAGAAAAATTAAAAAGTTTTGTGAGTAAAGAGAATTTATTAGAATTAAAACCACTCTCATTTAATGATAGTAAAGAAATTCTTACAGAACTTCTAAAAAAAGAAAAGAGAATACTGACAAATCAACAGTACCAGTATATTCTAAAGCAATTTTCTAAGAATGGGTTAGCATTATATATCAAAATTGCTTCTCATGAAGCGATAAAATGGCATTCTTATAGTAATGGTATACACTTAGAAGATACTTTAGAAGGAATTATTCGTGAATTCATAGAAAATTTGATAGAAAAAGAATATCATGATAGAAACTTTGTAGAGCATATACTGGGCTATATAAGCGCATCTAAAAATGGTTTGAGTGAAGATGAACTGTATGAATTGTTGTCGCGTGATGCCGTTGTTATGCAGTCTATAAGCAATCCATATCATAAGATTCCATCCAAAAAAAATTCTCATAAATTACCAGCAGCGATTTGGGCAAGATTGTACTATGATTTACTCCCTTATCTTTCTTTTATAGCTAAAGATAGTACAACACTTTTTAATTTTTACCATCGTAAAATTTCTGAAGTAACAGGTAGATATTATTACGAAAGTGATAAAAATTTCTTTCATGCTAAGCTTTATGAGTTATTTGAAAGTCAAGCTCTTCGATTTGAAAATGGTAAAGTTAATTATAGAAAAGTATCTGAACTCCCATATCAGCTCTTACAAGCGAAATTATTTAAAAAATTTGTTTTAGAATATGACATAGAAATGCTTTCCGCAAAAAAAGAGGCAAGTCAGATATTAGAAGCACTTTTAGAAATAAATAATGCTTATGAACAAATTCAATCTTCTAGTTTAGATAAAGATGTAAAAGAAGAACTCTTACTAAAATTGGTAAATACAATGTTCTCTTTTTTGTTTTATAAGGTAAAACAGACAGATAGCGAAATATTAAGTATTGAAAATATACATGCAATCTATGTTTATCGTAAAGATAAAAATTTTTATGAACGACTTTTAGAAGTAGCAACAGACATAAACAAATTAGAGGTAATTTTTAAAAATGAGGGACACCATCAGATCTTAAGTGAAGATCAGGATGTTATCAGCAAATATCATATTGCATTTAAAGCTCGATATGCAAATAAAATCCGTAGAGAAGCAAAATTAGATGAAGCTTTTGGTATATATTTAGAGTTATTACAATTGATACAGAAACATGGATACAGTTATACTAAAGCTGACTTGAATGAGCTTTCTAAGATTGAGTATGATATGGCTTATATTCAGTATCTTAAGGGGGATTTTTCAAAAGCTATTGAGTATATGAAACAGAGTGTAATACATGCCAAAAAAGCCGCTAAACCTATAAGTGAGGCTATCAGTAAGTGTGTTGAATATAGAATGCGTTTTTTATCTGATGATAGATATGTGGATGAGTTTGAAAAGGTTTTAGATGAGTCATATAAACTTTTTTATGAACATCGATTTAAAAGTCCAAATGCAAAACGTTGGATAACAAATGTTTTGGCACATAAGTTTGAAATTGCTTACTTTAGAAAGGATTTTAAGAGCCTTAAAAAATGTTATAACCAATTATCAACAGATAGTTGGAGAGAAGAATATAAAAAAACAAATAGTTTTGCAAGTAGTTTACAAGATTATGCGCGGCTTTTAATAGTAGAAGAAAAGTATAATGAAGCATCAGCAGCCTTTCGCACACATATATATGAAAATATGGGAGATTTGGATGCAAGAAAAAAACGGGAATCTGTTGCAAGAGATTATTATGATTACCTGATAGCTTTAGAGAGTGCAGATGAATTAGAACGCTTAACAGTAGTATTGAATGAATTAGAGTATGAAATACCTGAAGAACCGGGTAATCAGCTTTGGAAAGCAAAAGCACGACAGAAATTTCAGAAATATTTGAAAAAAATTTAGAAAATTTCTAAAGTTATTTTTTTGGCTGACGATATTGTTATAGTCTCGGGCAAGGATGCCTAAAGATAAATAAAAAACACAAGAGTTTTTTAACTCTTCCATAGAAAAGGATTTATTATGGGTTTTAGAATTAACACAAACATCGGTGCGATGAATGCGCACAGAAATTCGGTTCAAACTAACTTAGCGTTAGATAAAAGTTTACAAAGATTAAGTTCAGGTCTTCGTATCAATACAGCTGCTGATGATGCTTCTGGCCTTGCTATTGCAAATCAACTTCGTGCGCAATCCACTGGTCTTGGTCAAGCGATTCGTAATGCTAATGATGGTGTCGGTGTAATGCAGACTGCTGATGGTGCATTAGATGAGTATGAAAATATCATTAACACTGTTAGAACAAAATCTATTCAAGCTGCCTCTGATGGTCAAAATAAAGATTCTCGTGCAGCTATTCAAAGAGATATCAATAAACTGTTAGAAGAGGCAGATAATATTGCTAAAACAACACAGTTTAATGGACAAGCTTTATTAGATGGAACTTTTACAAATAAAGCGTTCCATATTGGTGCATATAAAGATGAAACTGTAGATATTAGTATCTCTAATACACAAACCAATGCTATTGGGGCACATGTTAATGAAGAAGGTGCCTCAGTTAATGATGATACAAGTACTCAAGCAGCAGCTCTTGCAGCTGATTTTGCGATTAATGGTATTACAACTGGTGTTAGTACAACAGATGCAAATGCAACAACAACTGCGCAACAAACTGCACACGATGAGGGTTCTGCATGGGCAAAAGCTCTTCAAATCAACAGTGTAGAAGATAAAACAGGTGTTCATGCAACTGCTGAAACTAAAGTGACTGGTGGTGCTGCTGTTACTGGTGGTGCTATAGCAGCAGGAGATTTACTTATTAATGATGTTGATATTGGAGCTGTAACAGTATCAAACAACGATAGTGATCATGCTCTTATGAATGCTATTAACGCTGTTTCAAATCAAACTAATGTAACTGCATCTTTGGATGGTGGTAAATTGGTTCTTTATTCAAGTGATGGTAGTGATATCAAATTGAGTGGTGCTAACAGTACGGATGCTATAGCCCATTTAGGTGATAATAGTTCTGATATCTTTAATTCTGGTAAAGTAACACTTACTTCTGGAAAAGCAGTTAGTGTTTCTGGTACAGTAGCAGATACTGGTTTTACTGCAACAACATATAGTGTAGGTAATCCAGCTAATACTGCTGATGTTACTACAAGAAGTGCAGCAGAGGATACAATTTTGACTATGGATTTTGCTCTTAAACAAATTGATGCAATCCGTTCAGATATCGGTTCTACTCAAAACCAACTTGAATCTACAGTAAGAAATATTTCTGTAACTCAAGTAAATGTTGCAGCTGCTGAATCTCAGATTCGTGATGTTGACTTCGCGGCTGAATCTGCAAACTTTGCAAAACAAAACATCTTAGCACAATCCGGTTCATATGCTATGAGTCAAGCTAATGCTGTTCAACAAAATGTGCTTAGATTACTTCAATAGTAATTTTTGATACTTTTGACAGAGGGCTTTTGCTCTCTGTGTTTTCTTCTCTTTTTAAAACCTTCCAAAAACTAAATAATTCTTCAAATTTACCGATTTAACTATACTAAAAGAAATAATAATACAATTTTATTATTAGAACAAAAGGATTTGTTATGGGTATATCATCATTAGGAGTGGGTTCAAGTGTCCTCACGCAAGATGTACTAGATCAACTGCGTGCAGCAGATGAAGCACAGTTTATAGCTCCAGTTGACAGAAGAATCAGTACAGAAAAATCTAAAAGTGGTGCTTTTGATGTTATTGATGCGTTAATAGATAATGTATATGGTAGTTTAAAAGGGCTTACTGAATATGGTGTATTTGAATCACGTGTAGCGACAAGTTCAAATGAGTCCGTAGCAACAGTAAGTGCAGAAGAGAGTAGCGATATACAAGACTTTTCACTTGAAGTAGTGAATTTAGCTACAAAAGAGATAGAACAGAGTGATAGTTTTACAGCTAGAGATGCAAAAATTGCAACAGGATCCGGACAGCTTGAACTTGCAATAGGCTCACAGAAATATACTATTGATTATGATTCAGATATGACATTAGATGATTTGAAAAATCTTATCAATGAAAAAGCAGGTACAAGTGTGGATGCTACTATTGTTCAAGTGGGTTCTGATGATTTTCGTTTAATGCTTAGCGCAGATGATACAGGTACCGAACATGAAATTTCCATTACAGATCTTGGTGATGCTGATGGAAATAAAACATTAGATACAGCATTAACAGATGGTATGAGCAATATCCAAACAGCTGTAGATGCAAATTTTAAGTTTAATGGGCTTGATATAGTTCGTCAAAGCAATACCGTTGATGATTTGCTTTCAGGGGTAACAATTACACTGCAAGATGCAGGGACGACAAATGTCAGTGTAAAACAAGATAGAGAGAATATAGAATCAAAACTTAATAATTTCATAGAGAAATACAACTCTGCTCTTTTTCAATTAGATACAGATACAAAATCTTCTCAAAAAGAAGAAGAACGTGGTGTCTTTTCAGGGGATAGTACCATCAAAGGAATGAAAAGAGATATTCAAAACATCTTAAACACTGTAGGTGGCGGTGTTGGAATGATGCAAGAGTATGGACTAGAAGTAGCACGAGATGGGAGACTCTCTTTAGATAGTTCAAAACTCAATGAAAAGCTTGATGAAAATCCAGACAATGTACAGGCATTTTTAGCCGGTGGAACTTTTATAAAAAGTGATGGATCAAGTGTAGAGGTAGATGGGATCTTCTCTGAAATGGAAGATACCTTTGCAAAATACAGCAAATATGGTGCTATTTTAGATGACTATAAAACATCGATGCAAGATAGAATTGATTCACTCAATGAGCAACGTGAAAAAGCAGTGGAGAGACTTAATTCTAGATATGAAACACTTGCAAAACAGTGGCAGGCATATGACTTGATGATAAGTCAGTTAAACTCGGCATCATCGACATTTATTCAAATGGCAAACAGTCTAACAGATGCACAAAATAATCTAAAATAGACTAAATAAATTCATGTAAGTGCCGATGTAATTTGCATGAATGATGAAAAAAATGAAAAAGGATTTGATATGTATCCAGGGATGGCAGCACATAACATTTATACAGAAAACAATGTAGGTATAGAATCACCAGAAAAATTAATTGAGATGCTTTATGAAGGAGTACTCCGTTTTAATGCGCAGGCAAAAAAAGCGATAAAAGATGGTGATATTGAGAAAAAGTTTTACTGGGCAAATCGCTCTATCAGTATTATAGTAGAGCTTATTGAGGTACTGGATATGGAAGCTGGGGATATCTCTAAATATTTAGCCGGACTTTATAATTATCAGATCAAACTCCTTTCAGAAGCACTTGTTGAGAATGATACAGCTAAAATAGATGAGTGTACAAATGTTTTTAAAGGTCTTTTAGAAGCATGGAGAGAAACAACGGATGTGGCTTAATCAATTAAAGATTGCTATTGTCCAAAAAGATATGAAGCTTTTAGCTTCTCTTCTCTCAGACATTCCTGCTTTAGAAGATAAAAAAGAGATTGAAAATGCACTTTATCTTTTAAAAGAAGCAACTACTTTAATGGAATCACTTAAAAATGAAACAGCAGCTTCTATGGCTCAAGTCAAAAAAAATATAGATTTTTTAAACTCTGCACAAGCCAATAAAACTGCTAAGTTTGATGTTAGTTCTTAACTTTTTTCTTTATTCCAAATTGTAAACTGCGTATAGTATATTCACTTACGACTGCACCTTTTCGCATGGTGAGTATGTGTTCTAGTGCATCTGCAATATCACTTGCTAATAATTTTTCATTCTCTTTTTTACTTACATCAAAACGAAGTTCATCGTAAAAATTTGATTCTGTCATATCGGGGTTGATATTTGTAATGCTAAGCTCACTCTTTCTTGTCTCTTCAAAAAGTGCATCTCCAAAGGCTTTAAGCCCTGCTTTTGTAGCAGAGTAAAGTGCTGCAAATTTACTTGCTCGAAGAGCTTCTACGGAGTTGATGTTGATGAGGTAGCCGGAGTTTTTTTTGAGTGAACGCAGCAGAGCATTGGTCAGTAGCATTGGTGCTGTTAGGTTGAGGTGTGTCATGGCTTCAATGGTTGTGAAATTTAGCTCTTCATGTGGTGCAAATCTCCCAAAACCTGCGGCATTAACAAGAATAAAGATCTCTTCATTTTTCAAAAGTAGGCATAGCTCTTGTGTTTGGACTGCATCACTAAGGTCTGTTTGAATGGCTTGAAAGTGCTGATGACCAATAAGTGTATCTTCAATAGTGCGACTGATACCAATTACACTATATCCTAAAACAAGAAGTCTTTCGCTTATTGCTTTTCCTATACCACTGCTTGCCCCTGTAACAACTGCTTTTTTCAACTTTTACTCCTCTTTTTGCTATACTCTCTTTATGAAAAATATTTACATAACAGATCTTGACCATACATTTCTACGTTCAGACTTATCTATAAGTGATTATACTAAAAAAATCTGGAATGCTCACGCAGATGAAGCGATTTTAGGAATTGCAACAGCAAGAACCTATAAAAAAACTACACAATTTTTACAAGGCATAACTGTTACTGCGCCGATGATACTCCTTGACGGTGCACTTATTGCAACCATAGATAAAAAGATAATTGATACAAAGTTTGTCAATAAAGAGATGGGTGATCTTATTATTGATGAGGGCGCAAAGCTTGGTATTTATCCATTTGTACTTTCATTGGTAGATAATGAACTTAATGAAGCGTTTTCTTACGCAACAACACTGAATGGGTATCAAAGCGAGATTATTAAGCGCTACGTAAATGATGACCATACGCGTGAATTTAAAAAGCTAAGAGCGATGGAGAATAATTTTAAAATTGTCTATATGGCAGATGAAGCTCTTTTGCTAGAACTTCAACAAAACCTCAAAGCTCTCTTTGGAGATGAACTCAAGTATATCTTGGCTCCAGAGGCCTATATGGGATGCTATTTTTTGACAATCTTGCATAAAAATGCCGATAAGTCGCATGGTATCAGGAGCGTGAGTGAAGCTGTCGGATTTGATCTTGGTAAGCTTACCGTATTTGGAGATAATTATAATGATATAGGAATGTTTGAGCTTGCAAACAGTGCTGTAGCCGTTGCAAATGCACAAGAGGGCGTTAAAGAAAAAGCAGATATCGTTCTGCCACATACCAATGATGAAGATGGTGTGGCACGTTACTTAGAGGCGCTTAAAAATGGCTAAAAGATCAACACTTATACCGATGCTTATCATTGGAACACTCTTTTTTATCTTCGGTTTTGTAACATGGCTTAATGGCTCTTTGATCCCTTTTTTAAAAGTGATATGTGAGCTTACAGAGTTTGAAGCTCTTTTTGTTACTTTTTCTTTTTACATTGCCTATACGGTTATGGCACTGCCGATGGCATTTGTACTGGAGAAGACTGGTTATAAAAAGGGAATGGCACTCGGACTTATAGTAATGGCAATAGGGGCACTGCTTTTTATTCCTGCTGCAAAAACCGCTGCATTTGGCATCTTCTTAACAGCGCTCTTCACGCTTGGTACGGGGCTTACGATCTTGCAAACCGCATCAAACCCCTATATCGTTTTAGTCGGTCCTATTGAGTCTGCTGCGATGCGAATAAGCATTATGGGGCTGATAAACAAAGGTGCAGGAGTTTTAGCACCCATCGTCTTTACTGCTTTGATCTTTATAGACATTCAAATTGGTGCAGATCTAAGCAGTTTTGATAAGATTGCTTTGGCGGAACAATTGGTAAAACCTTATATTGTTATGGCTTTGTTATTGATTGTTTTAGCTCTGTTTGTTTGGTTTTCTGCTCTGCCTGAGATAGAGTTTGAAGAAGATGTTTATGATGATGAAAATATTTTTGGTTTTCCTCGTGTAGTTTTAGGAGCGGTAGCGCTCTTTTTTTATGTTGGCATAGAGGTTATAGCAGGCGATACAATAGGTCTGTATGCACAGAGTATCGGCATGCAAAATGCAATGGCACTCACCTCTTACACAATGGCTTTTATGGTACTTGGTTATATTATTGGTGTGCTTTTTATTCCAAAATATCTTTCACAGGAGAAGGCGCTTACTTTTTCAGCTCTTAGCGGTATAGCTCTTTTAGTGGGTGTGGCATTTTCTTCAACGACCGATACCACACTCTCTTCATATCTTTGGGGGTGGAGTGGAGTGATGTTACTGCCAAATAGTATCTTTTTTGTAGCACTTTTAGGGCTTGCCAATGCACTTGTGTGGCCGACTATCTGGCCTTTGGCGCTCGAAGATCTTGGAAAACATACGGCTAAAGGAAGTGCATTGCTTATTATGTCCATTGCCGGTGGAGCACTGCTTCCGCTTGCTTTTGGACGCATTGCACAAGCTTTGGGGAATATGCAAGAGGCTTATCTCTTTGGTGTTATCTGTTATCTTGTGATTTTATTCTATGCCTTGAAATGGCATAAAATGAAAGGGTGGAGCATTTAGTTTATGTATAGTTTAGATAGTTTTGAAAATGGTTTCTCTTACCTTAGTGTTTCAAATGAAGTCGCTCACGCAAAGATAGCACTGCAAGGAGCTCATATTTTTGAGTATCAGGCAAAAGACAAAGAGCCTCTTTTGTGGTTAAGCGAGGAGAGTAGTTTTGAGGCGGGGAGTGCCATTCGTGGAGGCATACCTTTGTGTTGGCCTCGTTTTGGAAATCGTGATAAATCTTTACCACAGCATGGTTTCGCAAGAACAGCACTCTTTGAACTTATCTCGGTAGAGGAGATAAACAGTCAGCTCACGCAGGTACATCTGCGGTTAAAAAGTAGTGTAAAGAGCCGTGAGATATGGGACTATGAATTTGTTTTGGATGTTGTTTTTGATATCTCAGAAAAACTGAAAATATCGATGACAACACATAATGTAGGTTCTACAGAGTTCCTCCTCACGCAGGCATTTCACACCTATTTTCAAGTTTCTGATATTGAGGATGTAGTGATTAAAGGTTTAGAGGAGATTTCTTTTATAGATACCTTGCGTGAGGAGCATTGCATAGAACATGAGCCAATAGTCATTAAAAGTGAAGTAGATAGAGTTTATGAAGGTGATATTGGTCTTATAGAGCTATGGGATAAAGCCAAAAAAGTAGAGATTTTTGCAGAGAACTCTGCTTCGGCAATCGTATGGAATCCATGGAGTAAAAAGTGCTTACAAATGAGCGGGATGAGAGATGATGCTTACAGAGAGTTTGTTTGCATAGAGAGTGCTAACGCTTTTGATGATTTTAAAATACTCAAAGCGGGAGAAGAGAAGAGTATAAAAGTCACACTCCGCTCTTTTTAATACTTACTTACAAGGTCCTATATATTTTCCTTGCATTTTTGCAGTCATTTTGACAGAGCCGCCCTCTTCATCGGTTTGCATTTTCATCTCACCGCTAAAAGTATCATGCTTATAGGTAATAGTTGAAAAACTGCTAGAGTGTGGACATTTCATCTCCCATGTTACAGTGGAACCATCTATCTTTTTATTTACAAATTTACATTTGCTTTCATCTTCTTCTTGTTGCTTTGGCATATAATTTTCATGGGTTAGACACTCTGTCATAGTAACAGGAGGCATTTGAAATGGCATTCCTTCGATTGTTGTTGTTGTCGTAACGCTCCATTTACCCTCTTTTAAATCCACAGAATTTTCTGCAGAGCAGGCACTGAAGGTAATGAGTACTATTGCTATATTTGAGATTATTTTGAGGTACATGCTAACTCCTTGTTTATATTGTATGCCCTCATTGTAGCACTAAAATATTTAAATTTTTATACTCTTAAAGAAAAAAGTAGTATACTTGAAGAAGGAAGGAAGTTGTTTTTTAATGTATATTTTCATTGTTGAAAATGCAAAAAAGAAAGGATTTTATCATGAAAAAGTTATGGACACTGTTTGTTTTAGTCGTCGGTTTCATATCTGTAGCAAATGCAAATATTGCTTCAGATGCATATCATAGTGCCAAAGATGGTGCGAAAAAAGTTTACCATAAAGGTAAAAAAGCAGGAAAACATTTTATAGATGCAGAAAAAAGAAATCTTAAACACGTAGTGAAGGTTGGAGGGAAAGTTTTAAAAACAGAGTATGATTTAGTCAGTTGTCTTGCTACAAAGCCACTCTATGTAGTGGCAGAATATGTTTCATACACTGATAGAAAAAGACCACCAAGAAGAGCAGATTTAGTAATTTCACAAATGTACACAGATAGAAGTGGACATCTAATTGTTGTCATTGAAAACAGAGGTAAAGGTTATTTGGTTATGAAGCCAAATCGCAAAAAAGAAGTAGGACTCTATTTTCAACTGAATGGACGTGATTATGGTGGAGTAACACAAAAGCTTTATGATCCAAGAAAAAGACTTATAAAACCGGGTGGAAGAGTTGTTTATGCTACACCGATTAAAATAACGAAAAAAACAAAAGTAACTGCAATTATTGATAATTTAAATACAGTAAGAGAGTCAAATGAGAGAAATAATCAAATAACAGCAGTATTACCAAGTGTACAAAAAGTACATATGCAAACAAAACCAATGGCAGATGTAAGACCTCTACATCATAGAACAAGAAGAGAGAAAAAACAAGAGATACAGGTAGCACCATTGCGTGTAAACAAAGAGATACATAGAGCAACATTAAAACCAGACCTCATGATTGATAAAATTTTCTTAAATAGAGAGTGTAAAGTAGTCGTTTATGTAAAAAATATAGGGAAAGCTCCACTGAGTGATATGGTGTGGAGAGATAGAACTCCCGAGAGCCCAAGTGTATATATCTATTTAAACGGCAAAAAATGGGGTGGAGCTACAATTGCAGGATTTGATAAAAGAAAACGTTTACAACCAGTAGGAGGTAAAGGAATATTTGTTTCAAACTTAAAAATTCATGGAAAAGCAACTATCACAGCAGAAGTTGATAGAACTCATAAAATAGATGAGATGAATGAGAAAAATAACATTAAAACAAAAAAGGTAGAATGTAGAAGATAATGGCGTGGTAAAAGTAGTGCAATTCTAAGATGATATAGGTTATGTAAAAATGCGTGAGGTTTATGATACCTGACTGCAATGCTCTTATTTCTATTGTATTACAATGTTGTTTTCTGTGGTAAAATTGTCGAGTGGACTGACAGCTCTAAAAAATACTATCTGAATAATGTTGTTATACTTGATTGTTGAATGGGGGGGGTGTTTATAGAGTTAGTGGTGCGGACGAAAGGACTTGAACCTTCACACCTTGCGGCACCAGATCCTAAGTCTGTTTTTATGTGCTTTTCATATATTCTTAAATCTTTTCATTTTCTTTCAAAGTATCGTAATATAGGCATTTGTAAAGGATGTTATCTTTTTGGTTATTTGCAAAGTTTTGCATAGATTTTCAAAACTTGTAGTAAAAACTGTAGTAAAAAAATAGTTTTTTAAAAAAATATTTGATATACTATACAAATTTTTCAAGGTAAAGACTTGGGTAGTAAAAACAGAATATTTATAGCGATGATTTCATCCTTGATTTTGCATAAACTGAGAAACACTTTTCAGTCAAAAGAACTTTATATCACAAAAGCAAAACTGAACAAAATCAAGATTAAGCATAGTCGCGCGAGTCATTTTTTATATCATGGGAACTTTCAAAAAATTATTGACAACACAATAGGAATCTGTAAATACCAGTATGATTCTCAAATCATAAACTTTGTTGCCATTGTTGAAGATGAAGTTTTTTTATACTCTATAGCTACTGCCAACTTTTATGTCTATCTTGGTACATTTTTTAAAACTGATAAGCGGAAAATACTAAAACAATGCAATTATGAGATTGATTTTTTAAGTGATGAAAAGAGGGAACGGTTTGAAAGGTTTGTATAAAACGAAAGGAGGGAGGACAACGCCCCTCATCTATCCTGCACTGGTAACGCCCCATACTAGAGTGCAAGGCTCGTGGATGCCCATGTTTCCACCTCTTTCGTTCTCTAAATACAATTATACATCAAATGAAAAAATAAGTAAAGTTCAAGGATTGTTGTAATGGCATTAAAACCTGCTGGTGGCAGATATAAAGGGATATGGATAAATAAACTGAAAAACGGAGATATATCTTACTACATAAACTATCGTGATGAAAATGGGAAGCCTGTTAAGCTGCAGGTAGGAAAAAAAACAGCAACATCAGACTTTACAGTTAGAGATGCTCATGCAAAACTGATAGAAATAAAATATAAGCTTCAGCATGATCAAGAGCCGACTATAAAAAATAGAAGAGTTGTTAAAATAAAGTTTGATGCACTCTGGGAAGCATTTTTAACATATGCAAAGGGCAATAAAAAATCTTGGGTTGAAGATGAGCAAAATTACAACAAACATATTAAACCTGTGTTTGGAAACAAAAGTGTAAAGCAGTTAAAACCTTTGGATTTTGAACACTTTAAACAAAAACTATTTGAGAAGGGGCTTAGTGCGCAGACTGTAAAGCATCAACTGGTATTGATTCGTACAATTTTTAATTATGCTATTAAGCATGAATTGGTGAAAAATTTTATCAATCCTTTGGGTGAGGGTAAAGTCAAGATGCCGGAAATTGACAATAATCGTCAAGCATATTTAACTAAAAAACAGGCAAGAAAAATATTGAAAATTTTAAAAAAGACTCATCAACTTACATATCATTTAACCGTGCTATTACTTTTTACAGGAGCAAGATTTAGTGAAATAACTGGTGCTGCAGCTCAAAAAAACAAACAAAAAGCAGCAAACCCATTAAAGTGGTCAGATGTGAATTTTGATGACAGTACTATATTTTTTAAAAAAAATAAAAATGGTAACGAAAGACATATTGCTATTAATAAAACTTTACTAAGAACACTCAATCAACTCTACGAAAATAGAGTTAATGATAATGTTATTACAAACAGTACAGGTGGTATTATTCTGAGAATGCCAAAGTATTTTATGGAGGCAGTTGAGATAGTTATTCCTGGGAATAAAGAGAGAGAAACAAGACATAAAATTACAGCGCATTCCCTTAGGCACACTCATGCGAGCTGGCTTGCAAAAAAAGGCTTGGACCTTTTTCAAATTAAAGATCAGTTAGGACATAGACGAATTGAAATGACAATGCGTTATGCCCATTTAATTCCAAACAAAAGACATAAAGTGACCAAATCTTTATCATTGTAATCTTGTTATTATATAAACTTATTAAGAGCTCTCCAAGGTGTCAGCTGGGAAATGAAACATTTCAGAGCCTCAATTACCGAATATTATTTAGGATAGTTTTATATTATCTCTTGTAGCTTCTCACAAATCTCATCAGTAATATACTCAAGCTTTTTAGCTTTGAGATAGTAATGAATAAATGGTTCTACCCAGTTTGGAATGGCCATAATTTTACCTTGCCGCTTTAATCCCCAGTTATTTACAGTTCCATAGGGTATGTTCGCAATTTTTGCAAACTCTTTTTTATTGATATTTGCCGACTTTAACAGATCCATAAATCTCTGTTTTTCCATATACTAAACCTTATTTATCATATATCACGACTATTATATCTTCTTTTATCCATGATTTACTGAGTCTATTGACATTTTCGCTTTTTTAATTTACTATACAGGTATGTATATAGTGATTATTAATTAAATAATAGTCATATTATATTATTTTAATATAGGAGCTTAAGATGATGGTTTTATCAATTATAGGAATTATAATCGCTCTTGTACTTATCTCTCTTCTTATTGCATACTCAAATGAATATAGCTCGAAAGTCTATGGATATGAGATATTTAATAGTGGGAATTTTATTGTATCTGTTCTTGGATACTTAGCAATATATTTTGGGAATGATTGGTATTTAGAAGCTTTAAAAACAGGGGAGGATGTATTAAATGGAGAAGTATTGACATTGGTAGGTATTGTCTTTTTACTTGGAGTAATTATTACTAATGTAAAAAGAACCTCTCTTTTTTATGGTCTTGTTATGAGTGTTGTTATGGAGATACTCTATTTGGCTGCAACACCGATAGTCTTTTTTGCAGTTCTTATAGCAATGGCATTTTTAAGTCAAACCAGACCGGTCTATACGATCAATAATAATTAAGGAGTAGCTAGATGAACAGTGCAGTTCTTTTGATAGTTCTTTTAGGATTGTTCTCTTTGGCAGCAGCGTTTATAGCATTACGTAAGGAGGTACCTAAACAAGAAAAACAGAACAAGGATGAAGCAATACCCCTGCCACAAAAGAGCATCAAGCTTTTTAGTTCAAGCGGTACATTACTTTTAGAACATAGAGATTGTTATGTAACGCATTTCAGTACAACACTTTACCTCTTGTCTCATCACTATAAAGGTGAGGCTTTTTTACAGATTGACAAGGGGAGTGATATGCTCTTACTTATTGAAAACTATACACAAGGAGAAACAGATGCAAAAAACGAAGTCAATTAATACGCAAGGTTCCAATACAGAGGTTTACTCAAGAGAAAAATTACAAAAGAGTTTAGAGTATGCACTCAATAAGCTAAGCTCAAAAAGCTGTGGTGCAATTTATATTACGCAAAAGGAGAAGAGTTCTGCAGAAGCAGTTCTGCTTGATATCAATGAGTATGAATATTTACAGCAGCAATTACAAACATACAATGCACTGTTGCATGACTCCGCAGATAAAAAACTCTCACTACGGATAGATATCCTAGAGCAAAAGCTTGATGCGATACAAGAGGGTATAGACGTTATTAGATATGTGAAATAAAGAGGGAGAAAAGAGATGTTTACATTTATAGATAAGCAGATGGTTGTAGCAGTAGTGATGTTTATTGGAGCAGCATATTTGCTCTATGGAAGTATAAGTTCAGGCAAGAGTAGTTCTGTAAATATAAACTATTTTCATGGCATAGCTATTGCAACCATATTGTCAATTTTTGTTGTTGCCTACATCTCTGAGCAAGATGCAATGAGCAATACTATTGCAATGAACAAGCATCACAGGATATTTCAGTGTAGAAACAATGGTAATCTCTATCGTGTCAGTAAAAAAGATGCTTGGGGTGTTGATGGGTTCTATTTTATAAAAGATTCTTTGATGATTCGAGCAGATATGTGTGAGCAGAGATAATGTTTGCCTATATCAATAGTTTTACAATCATAAATATAGTGCTTGTTTTATATGCCCTTGGTAGCAAAAATAAAGAATTGGGATTATTTGCACTGCTTCTTCTTGCTCTGAATATAATCTTTTTATTGCAAGATATTCATGATGTCCAGAAAAAAAAGATCCTTTTTAATAATAATGTTGCTTTTACATGTAAGGCCGACAGAGCTGTCACTGTCAAAAAAGACTCAGGCTATAAAACAGAAGCTATCTATTTTACAAAGGGTAAAGAGTTATACGAAATTAACGAGTGTATGTTTATTGATCCTCACAACAGTAGTGAAATAAAGCAAAGAGAAGAGTGATGCAAAAATATTATAGAGTAACCCTCTACAGGGAAGTCAATCATAAAGTAAGATATTACAAACTCTCGCTCATGCTTAATCTCTTTGGAGAGTATGTATTTACAAAAGAGTATGGCAGTCTTAAGCACACCAGGCCGACACGGGTGATAGAGGAGTATTATGAAACATATAAATCAGCATACAAACATTTACAACGAAAGTTTCAAGAGAAGAAAAACAGAGGCTACAGTCTAAAACGAATAAAGGAGATAGAGCGATGAATAGAACAGTGATGGAGTTAAAAAACTTTAAAGAGGAGGGCGAAGATGTTTGAGTATATAACTCAACTTTCGCACATAGATTCCAATAAATCCACAAACTTAAGTTGAGTATTAAAGCCCATAAATAGGCACTTTTTAGTATAATTCTGTTCCCACAACATCATTATTAAAGGCTTATTTTATGG
>Ga0256837_1000284_pt1 | contig 45117 bp, 48 predicted proteins | sample 4562384metaG_FD_185976 | JGI IMG/M metagenome (GOLD analysis project Ga0256837, IMG submission 185976) | Hydrothermal vent microbial communities from Guaymas Basin, Mexico - 4561-384 | ecosystem: Environmental > Aquatic > Marine > Hydrothermal vents | place: Mexico: Guaymas Basin | collected... | reverse complement strand
ATGGAGGTAGAGGAAAAAGAGCTTTATATAATCAAATTTCGGAAATAAATAGTAAAATTTCAAATATTACGGCTGCTCTAAGTATTATATACAAAATATTAAATTTAACTTTCTCAAAGTAAGGGGGGAAATTTGAAATGAAAAAAATAAAAGTAGAATCTTTTGAAATTGACCATGATAAGCTTATGCCACCTTATGTCCGAGCTTCAAAAAAAATAAAAACTTCAAAAGGTGAAGATATTACTTGTTATGATCTTAGGTTTACTTATCCCAATTTAGAATTTATTTCTCAAAAGGGAATCCACTCTTTAGAGCACATTTTAGCTTATAAATTAAGAGAGCATTATGATAAACCTATAATAGATATATCTCCCATGGGATGTAGAACAGGTTTTTACGTATCCGTTATAGGAAAAGAGGATTTAAAAGGAATTTTAGAAGCTGTAAAAAAAGCTCTTATAGATGTTTTAAAAGAAAAAAAAGTTCCAGGAGCAAGAAAAAAAGAATGTGGAAATTATAAGGAGCACTCTTTAAAAGAGGCAAAATTTTGGGCTCTAAAATTTTTAGTTCATAATCTTTTATTAAATGCAGCAAAAGAGGGAAAAAAACTAAAAAGAGAAGATATTTATAAAAAGTTTAACCTTAATTCTACTTATTTAAAAAAGCTTTTTTCAAAAGTTTTATCTCATATAGATAAAGTTGAAAAAGAAAAGCATAACTTTAAGCTTTCTGTTTTACTGAAAAATCCAAAGGAACTTACTTTAAAAGAAGCCAAGAAAAAATATAAAAACTATAAAGATACCTTAGAGGAAGCTCCAAAATTAGAAAAATAAAAAAGAATATAATATATATATCATAAAAAATAAAAATATAATTCAATTATGGTTATTTTTAGGAGGAAAAAATGAAATTAAAAGAAGTTGATTTGCCAGGTATAGGGAAAAAATTTTCATTACTAACTTCTCATAATGAAAGAATAGATGTTATTATCCATATTAATGGAAAAAGAGAAATGTTTATTTTTGAAGATGCAGATGACGATGAGCCTGATGCAGATGTGATCCTAAATGAGGAAGAAGCAAATCAACTTGGATCTATTTTAATGGGAGTTTATTTTAAACCTGAAACAGAAAAAGCAAAAGAGCTTATATTAAAAAATTTAGTAATTGAATGGGTAGAAGTAGATAAAGATTCTCCTTTAGCAAATCATACCTTAAAGGAACTTGAAATTAGAAAAAGAACAGGTACTACCGTAATTGCTATATTAAGAGGAAAGGACTTTATTATTAATCCCTCCCCTACAGAAGTAATAAAGGAAGGTGATACATTAGTTGTTGTTGGCTCTAAAGAACAAATAGAAAATTTCAAAAAAGAATTTAAGGTGAAAGATTAATGGCGGAGCATAGCTATAGCTTTTTATTGTTATTTGGGGCAATTTGCGTTACCTTATTTTTTCTAGGATACATAGCTAAAATTATTAGATTTCCTAGCATTGTATTTTTCGTACTAGCTGGAATACTTTTAGGTGGCTTTATTTCCGGGGAACATACCTTAGAAAGAATTAGCGAACTTGGAATTGTACTTCTCTTTTTTTACTTGGGATTAGAATTTAAGATAGAAAGAGCTTTACAAGTTGCAAAAAAAATTTGGCTTGTGGGTCTTTTGGATATACTACTAAATTTTGCTTTAATAATTCTTTTAATGAAACTTTTAAATTTTGATCTATTTACAGCTTTTTTAATTGCAGGTTTGTCTTATGCTTCATCTTCAGCTATTACAACAAAAATTATTGTGGATAATAAACGAGTAGCAAATCCTGAAACTGAATTAATTTTAGGTTTAATGGTTTTTGAGGATATTTTTTCTCCACTTATCTTAGCAATTTTATCTTCATTTGCAGTAACTAAAACTTTATCCTTAAAGGTTATAGTTATCATTTTAATCAAAGTTTTAGCCGTTTTTGCAATTTTCACAGCTATAACGTTTTTGGTAAGAGACAAGCTTGCAAAACTTATTGATTCTATCTTAGAAGAAGATATTTTTGTTTTATTTACTCTTGGACTTGTAATTCTAGCTGCCGGAATTACAAAAAAAATAGGTCTTTCAGAAGCTTTAGGTGCATTTTTAGCTGGGGTTCTGATTGCAGAGTGTGGAAAGGAAAAGGAAATAGAAAAATATCTTTTACCCATTAAGGATTTAGCAGTAGCTTTATTTTTCATGATATTTGGAGCATCTATTGCTATTGGAAAAATAAAAATTGATGAAAGGCTTATATCAATTTTAATAGTTTTAATTGCTTTCTCCATAGTAGGAAAGTTTTTAACAGGATTTATAGGGGGACTTCTTTATGGTCTTTCTAAAAGAAGTGCTGCTATAGCTGGTTTTTCTATAATTAATAGAGGTGAATTTTCTGTAGTTATGACTAAATTTGCACCTTCAACTCTTTTACCTCTTGCTGGAGTATATGTTCTTACTATGTCCCTTTTAGGAACTATATTTGCTCAGTATGCACCTACATTAGCAAGGCTAATCTTTCCAAGAAAGAAAAAAAAGAAAAAGAGAAAAATTTCTTATACCTAATTAAAATGAGAAGTTTTCTATTAAGTTTTTTATATTTTCTACAAGAAGATTATCTAATTTTTTTACATCTTTTATATCTATTTCAAAACCGGCGGCGTGTTTATGTCCGCCCCCTCCAAATTTTAAAGCAAGAAGACTTACATCAAAATAAAGTTTTGATCGAAGAGAAACTTTAAATCCAAAATCTTTTTCCAAGTAAAAAGCCGCAATTTCTACATTTTCTAAGCTTCTAGGATAATTTACAAAACCTTCAGTATCTTCATAAGTAGCTTTATATTTTTCCAAATCTTTCTTTAATATAAAAGTCCTTGCAAATTTTATATTTTCCCAAAGCTTTATACGAGATAAAGCTAAACTCAAAAGTTTTAGTTTTCTATATGGATTTCTTTCATATAAATTTGTAAAAATAATTCTTGGATTTACTCCCTTTGAAAGTAAAAAAGAAGCAATAGAGAAAGTTCTAGTTGTAACTGTCTCGTATGAAAACCCAGCGGTATCGCTATATATTCCTGTATAAATTTGATAAGAAATATTTAGATCTATCAAATCTGAATTTAAAAGATATAGAACTTCAAAAACAAGCTCGGCAGTTGAAGATAAAGGAGACTTTACCAAACTTAAATTTCCAAAGGGTTTTCTTTCTTTATGGTGATCTATTTCTACAATATATTTTGCCTTAGGTAAAAAAGTTCCTATACGTTTTATATCTGCAGTATCACAAACAATAATGATGTCAAAGACAAACTTTTTATATTTTTCCAAGTTTTCTATTTTGTCTGAAAAAGGTAAAAAAGATAGAAAGTAGGGAACTTTGTCTTTAAAAGCTATTTTTATGTTTTTGTCTTTGTATAAATTTTTTAAAAAAGTATATATACTAAGTGCACTTCCAATTGCATCTCCATCGGGATTTTTATGCCCGGTAATTAAAATATTTTTTGACTTATCTAAAATATTTTTAAATTTTTTTGTAAATTCTACTATTTCTTTATCTTTAGTTGGAGCTAGCATTTAAAAATACCCTCATAATATATAAGTCTTCTAAAGTTGTAATTTTTATATTTTTATAATCTCCCTTTAAAATAAAAATTTTCTTTCCTTTTCTTTCCAAAAGACTACTATCATCAGTTACAAAAACATTTTCTTTTTGAGCTTCCAAATGGGCTTCATAAATATCTTTAAAAAAGAAAGTCTGAGGAGTTTGGGTTAAAATAAGATTTTCTCTATTTAAAGTTTTTTTTACAAAATTTCCTTTAATTTCTTTTACGGTATCTTTAGGTTTTGCACCTAAAATAACACCATCTATATTTTTTCTAAAAAGAAGTTCATAACTTTTTACAAAATATTCTTTTTTTACTAAAGGTCTTACACAATCATGGATACTTACAATATCTCTCTTTGAAGGTTTATATTTTTCATAAATATATTTCAAAGCTAAGTAGACACTTTCTTGCCTTTCCTTTCCACCTAAAATTAGATCTATTTTTTCTAAAAAATTATTGTTTTTATAATAATTTTCTAAAATTTGCTTAGCTCTAATTATATTTTCCTTTGGGAAAGTTAAAATTACTTTATCTAAAATTCCAATTTTCCTTATCTCATCCAAGGTATAAAGAAAAATTTCTTTATTAAAAAGTTTTATAAATTGTTTTTTAGCCCCAAATCTTCTCCCTTGGCCTGCACAAGGTAAAACAATAAAATACTTCATTTTTGACCTATCCTAACCCGATACAACTAAAACAAATTTTTTTTGCATAGTTATAAATAATTTGATATTCTTTTAAATATATTCCAAGTAAAATAAAAAATATACCTAGAAAAAAAATAAAATATTTTCTTATCATTTTCGAGCTTCCTTTAAGATACCAAATTTAACCTAAATTTTTCAAAAGCTCTCTTTATACCCCTTACAGCTTGGCGAATTCTGTGTTCATTTTCAACAAGGGCTAGTCTTACATAACCCTCTCCATATTCTCCAAAACCTATTCCCGGCGCCATTGCAACTTTTCCTTCTAGAAGCATATATTTTGCAAAAAGAACTGAAGGGGAGTAGTAAAACTTATACATTGGAGAAGCTTTACTTGTTACTTTTAAAGTCTCTGGAGAATACTTTTCCAGGAAAGTTCTATATTCATGTGGATTTTCTAAAACTTTTTTAAAGTAATCCATAAAAATTTCAGGAATTTTTGCCCAAATAAACATTGAAGCCTTTGGTTTAACTACATTCCAACCAATTCTTTTTAAACCATTATAAAGAACATCTCTTCTTTTTTCATAAGTTTTTCTTATCTCCTCAACGCAGTCTTGAGGTCCTTTTAAAGCAATGATAGCCGCAATTTGAATAGGCTGAAAAGTTCCATAGTCTAAATAACTTTTTATTTTATAAAGAGCCGAAATTATTTTTTCATTTCCACAGCAAAAACCAACTCTCCAACCTGCCATAGAATAACTTTTAGATAGAGTATAAAATTCTACAGCTACATCTTTTGCCCCTTCAACTTGAAAAATAGAAGGAGCCTTATAACCATCAAAGGTTATATCTGCATAAGCTAGATCGTTTATTAAAATTACATTATTTTCCTTTGCAAATTTTACAAGTTCTTTGTAAAAGTCTAAGCTTACAACACTTGTAGTTGGATTATGGGGGAAATTTACTAAAATCACTTTAGGTCGAGGCCAGGTTTCTGTATAAGCCTTTATTATTTCCTTAAAATAGAGCTCCTCGTCTACAAACCCATCTTCCTTTAAAATTACCGGAACACTTCTTACATCCCCACCTGCAATAATAACCGAATAAGCATGAATCGGATAACAAGGATTGGGAACTATCGCTACGTCTCCGGGAGAAATTAAGGTAAGCATTAAGTGAGCTATACCTTCTTTAGAACCTATTGTCATAATAATTTCTTTTTCTGGATCTAAATAAACATTATATTTCCTTTGATACCAAAGAGACATAGCTTCTCTTAATTTAAAAAGACCTTTTGTAGATGAATATCTATGATTTCTTGGATTTTGAGCAGCTTCACAAAGCTTATCTACAATATGTTTAGGTGTAGGAATGTCCGGATTTCCCATGCCTAAATCTACAATATCTTCTCCAGAACGTCTAAGTTTCATTTTAAGTTCATTCACTTCTGCAAAAACATAAGGTGGAAGTCTATCTATTCTTGCAAACTTATACATTCTTTAAGCTCCCTTTTAATCTTTCTAAGATTTGAAGTAATATTATAAAATATTAAATCTTGTTATTTTGTTAGATGAAACACTTAACTTTTAATTGGAGGTTAAATATGGAAAAATACGCTCTTATATCCGTTAGTGATAAAGAAAATATTGAGAATTTAGCAAAAGAACTTGTAAATTTAGGCTACAAAATAATCTCTACAGGTGGAACTTATAGACTTTTAAAAAAGGTTTTACCTGAAGATAAACTTGTAGAAGTAAAAAATATAACAAACTTTCCTGAAATTTTAGATGGAAGAGTAAAAACACTTCACCCAAAAATTTTTGGAGGAATATTAGCCGATAGAAGAAAAAAGGAGCATGTTGAAACTTTAAAAGAGTTTGATATTCCAGATATAGAAATTGTAGTTGTAAATCTTTATCCTTTTGAAAAAGTAGTTTCTCAAGGAGCAAATCTGGAAAAAGCTATAGAAAATATAGATATCGGCGGAGTATCCCTTTTAAGAGCTGCAGCTAAAAATTTTGAAAATGTTTTAGTTGTTTGTGATAAAAGCGATTATGAAGAGCTTATAAAGAGATTAAAAAATAACAAAATAGATTTCAAATACAGATTAAAACTTGCTTTAAAAGCATTTGAAAGAACAAAAAACTATGATGCAGCTATTTATGAATATCTTAAAAATATGGAATAAAGGAAAAGATATTAAATATTATATTTGCTATTTACATTATTTAGATATACTAATATTTGATATAATTTTTATGTCTATTCAATTATATTTGAAGCAAGGAGGCTATTTTATTATGAGAAAATTAATTATACCTATGTTAGTATTTACTTTATTTGGAAGCTTCAGCATAGGATGTCTTAATAAAAATGAAACTTCAAATTCAGCAAGTACTAAATTAAGCAAAAATAAGGATTTACAAGAGCTTTCTAAAATTGAGTTTAAAGACCTTAATAATAAAACAATTTCTTTAAAAAATTATAGAGGATATCCAGTCATTGTTATCTTTTTTTCAACCGAATGTCCAGCTTGTGTAAAAGAATCTCAATTTTTAGCAAAGCTTTATAAGGAAAACAATGGAAAGGTAAAGGTTATTGCTTTAAATTTGGATATTCCACGAGAGCAAGCTTTTATCTTAAAAGAATTTAAAAAGGAACTTAATATAGATTATCCTATTGTTCCAGCTTCTTCTGATGTTGGAAAAGCGTGGGATATTTTAAATGTTTATACTCAAAGTGATTTTATTCCTCAAATGTTTATTTTTGATAAAGAGGGAAACTTAAGGTATTATAATGTAGGTTTTAGTGATAAAGTTTCTCAAAAATTAAACGAAGCTATTAATAAATTAAAAGAAGAGTAGGAAGGTTTTTTCCTTCCTACTTTTTAAAAATAAATCTTTGAAAATCTGCCTTTAAGGCTAAAAAAGTTAAAAATAATAAAATGATAAATCCCCAAATTTGAAGTTCATATCTTATGTTTTCAGGAAGAGGTCTTCTAATAATACCTTCTATTATAAAAGTAAAAAGATGCCCTCCATCTAAGACTGGAATTGGAAGTAAATTTAAAAGCCCAAGCTGCAAACTTAAAAGTGCTAAAAATACAATAAAAGAATTTAAGCCATTTTTTAAAGCATCTCCAGAATATTTTGCAATGCTTATAGGGCCACCCACACTCTTTTCTAAAGTATTTGGTGCTTTAAATATAGAAGCTATAAATTCAAAAACTTTTTTTGTATAGGTTATAAGAGCTTTAAAGGCAAGTTTATTTGCTTCAAGAAAAGAAATTTTCTTTTTAACACTTTCGTCTGCATATAGATAAGTTACTCCAAAAGGAACTTTGCTTGAGTTAAAGTAAAGAAGAACATCTTTCGTTTTGTTTTCATTTAAAAGTAAAACTTTTACTTTTATTTCTTTTTTTCCCTCTTTTTCTAAAATAAGCTTTTTATAATAGGAAATATCATACCAAGAAGATATAGAATAATTATCTATTTTTAGAAATTTCACATTTCCGTATACTTTAGCTTTTGAAAGTAAAGAGTTATTTACTACTTTTCCTATAGGAGGACGATAAGGAAAAATATTTTTCAGGGTACTTACCTTTAAAGTTCTATTATTTTCTAAAGTCAATATATAAGGAGGCTTTTCTTTTAAAGCTATCTTTTCAAGCTCTTTAAAATTTTTAACAGGCTTTTCATTTATTTTTTTTATAACTTCATTGTTATAAACATTTAAAGGTGAACTTATATTTAAAGTAAAGAAAATAGGTTTATTAAAAAAATCTTTTGGAATAGAAAAATTAAAATAAAAAATAAAAACAAAAAGAATATAAGTCAATAAAATATTTGCTAGAGGACCACCCAAAACAATTAAAATCTTTTTATATAGTTTTTCCTTTTGAAAAAATTCTTTCTCATTTTCAAATCTAACATATCCTCCAAGAGGTATAAGGGAAAGTTTATAAGTAGTTTCTCCAATTTTCTTTTTGAAAATAGCGGGACCAAAGCCAATGGAAAAATCCTTTACTTTTACTCTTAAAAGTTTTGCCATTAAAAAATGACCTAGTTCATGAATAGTAACTAAAATCCCAACTGCTATTAAGAAAGCAAGTAGATATATCATATTTCCCTCGATTTTTTATAATTTACTTATTTATTATTTTTGAATATACAAATATAGTATAATATTTAAAAAATATTAACTAAATTAATAAACCCCTAACAAAAATAGAAGCATAACTCCCAGAAGGTAAAAATATCTCAAAAGTTATCTTATCTTTTTCTTGATTTAGGATCTTTAAATTTTTAGGAAGTATAAAAGCTTTTCTTACATTATCCTCTAAAAATCTTACACCTAAAATTTCCTTTTCAAAATCCTTTTCTGAAATTCCAAATTTTTCCAAAACTTTATTTATAAGTATTTTTATATCTTCTTGGGGAATATACTTATAACCTAAAAAGGGAATTTCTAAATTCTTAAATTCCTTTTTAAAATTTAAGTTGTAAGAAAGAAAATAGGGTTCAAAAAATTCTACCCTTTTAAACTTTAAATTTTTTTCTATAAATAGTCTTAAAACTTCGTTCCAAATAATAGATTGCAAAGCAAAAGCCCAAAGAAGTTTTATTCTTTTTGGAAGTTCATTTAAAGCTTTTTCAATGTCATAACCCTTTATAAGTTTTTTTAACATATCTTTCTCGTATTCTTCCAACCTTTCCTTTTGAAGCTCTAAAATATCTTCCCAAGTTATATTTTCTAAACTAGCACTTCCAAGATAATATATCTTTAAAGCCTTTTCAAAATTTCCTTTTAATAACTCGCTATACATAAAATCTTTTCTTCCTTTTATAGTTCCAAATCTCTGCTCGCCATAATAATTTGGAAAAGGGATTTCCTTTCTTAGGTTTAAATTTTTTGAAACTTTTTCTTTTAAACTCTTATTTAAATTTCTTAAAGTAATTTCAAATAGGTTTCCTTTTAACTTTCCAAGTAAAAGAGGAGTTTTAGAATAGCAGAAAAATTTTAAGGAAAAATAATAAGGTTTTTTTACTTTTGAAATTATCCACTTATTATTTCTTTTCACGAAAATGCATTCTTTTACTTTATACTTTTGAGGAATAGATATATACTGCCAAGTTACAGCAAATTTATCCTTTAGACCAGCATATCCGATTTTATTTTTGGGAATATTAAAAAACTTAGAAATTACTTCAATGGCTTCTAAAGTAGATATACATCTTTTTTCTAAAATAAAGATTTCATAGGGACCTTTCTTTAAAGGTTTTAGATTTACCTTTTCATAAACCTTAAAATCCTCTGGAATTTGCTTAAATACTTTTTCTAAAATAGGATTAACTTTTATAACTTTCATTTTGTTTATTTCCCCAATAAAATTGTGTATTTATTCTATTTATAGCAAATAAATCCTCGAGGGAGTTGATTATAATCAAAATAAATTTCTACTTTTTTATATAACGAATTTAAAAAACTCTTTAAACTTCTTATCTGATAAGGTGCACACTCAAAAATATATACACCATTTTCCTTTAGTCTATAGAAAACTTCCTTAGATAAAGTTTTTAAAAAATCTAAAGAAGCAAATAAAGCAATTTGTGGTTCATATTTAACTTCTTTAGAAATAAAAGGAGAGTTTGTTTCAATATAAGGTGGATTAGATAAAATTAAGTGAAATTTACAACTTTTGAAGGCTTTAAGTTTATCTTGCAAAGTAAGAAAAGCATCCATTTTATGAAACTTAAGATTTAACTTTGTAATTTTTAAAGCTTTTAAGGAAATATCACTAAAAAAAAGTTTTATGTTTCCTTTATATTTTATTTTATTTTTTATATAGTTATAAAAGGAAATACCTATACAACCACTTCCACAACATAAATCTAGTACATTTAATTTTTTAAAAGCGTGAAAGTTTTTTTGAAAAACTTTAATAGCTTCCTCTACTAAATTTTCAGTTTCACGTCTTGGGATTAAAACATTTTCATTTATAAAAAATTTATACCCAAAAAAATAAGTTTTTTTAGTTAAGTACTCTATTGGATAATCAGGAGGTTTTGATTTAAAAAGATCTATATATTTTTCTATATACTTTTTTAATTTTTCAAGATCTTCTTTTGTAAAGTTATAGATACTTTTTTCAAAAAGATTTTCTAAAAATAGAATAAAACGCTTATTATTTAAAGATTTAGAGCCCAAAAACTTTTTAATTTCAAAATATAGCATCTGCCTAAAAACCTTTATATTATATAATCTAAATATAGGTTCTATTTTAACTTAGAATTATTAATTACTATTCAAATATTTTTAGATTAAAAGTTTAATTTCGTTTATTAATTAGGAGGATATTCTATGGCAAGTATTATAAAAGCTGAGACTTATGAAAAGTTAAGAAGAGCTATAAAAGACGATGAAGCCGTTATGCACTTAGTTAGAGACTTGGAAGAAGGTATTGAAAAGTATCTAAAAGAAAATGCAAAACAAATTGAAAATGAACTTTATATTGGCATCTTACAAAAACTTGTTACCAAAGAGGAATTTAAAAGTGAAATTAATCGTTTAGATCAGAAAATCGATTTTGTTTATAAGGATTTAAATAATAAGATTCAGGAACTAGGTAAAAGAATAGAAATTATGTATACTGAAATTAATAAACGTATGGACTATCAACATCAAGCTTTGCAAAGTGAAATAAAAAGAGTAGAGCAAAACATAAATGCTAAATTTTGGATACTAATTATAATTATGCTAATTGGTTTTACTTTGCTCAATCCTTATACGGCAAATATTATTAAAAGTCTTATTTCTTTTATTAAATAAGGAGGGTAAATAAGTGCCAAAGCTTGTAAAAACTGAAACTTATGAAAAGTTAAGAAAAGCAATCGGAGATAGTGAAGCTGTAATGTGCTTAGTCAGAGACTTAGAGGAAGGTATTGAAAACTATTTAAAGGAAAGAGCTGAGTATTTTGAAAATGCTCTCTACTCTAAACTTGTTCAAAAGCTTGTTACCAAAGAAGAGTTCAAAAGTGAGCTTAAACGATTGGATCAAAAAATTGATTTTGTTTATCAACAATTAGATCAGAAAATTGACTTTGTTTATAAAGATTTAGACAAGAAATTAAATCTTGCTTATCAAAAGCTTGATCAAAAAATAAATTTTTCTTATAACGATTTAAATAACAAAATTCAAGAGCTAAGTAAAAGAATGGATTATCAATATCAAGCTTTGCAAAGTGAGATAAAAAGAGTAGAGCAAAACATAAGTGCAAAATTCTGGATACTAATTATAATTATGTTAATTGGTCTTACTTTGCTCAATCCCTATGCAGCAAACATTATCAAAGGTTTGATTTCACTTATAAAATAAGTTTTAATTTTTGTTTAAATTTTTCATATTTTCTAAAAACAAAAGCTTAGGGAGTTTCTCTATATATTTTACTTTATATCTTTTTAAGGCATCTCTAAAGGAAGTATCATATTCTATTTTATAAATATCAAATATTTTTATAAGCTTTTGAAAAATATCTTCACCCTTTTTATCTAAATCCATAAGCATAATTACAACTTTATTCAAAGGTTCAAGCTTTTCGGCTAAGTCATAAAAAGACGTTCCAGATAAAGTATAAATTCTATCTTCATCTATACCAAAACTTTTTAAGGCTTTTTTATCATTTTTTCCTTCTACCAAAATAATAAAACTTAAGTTTAAACGCATAGTTTCTCTTAAAGAAAAAACCCATTCTTTAAGTAGTCTTTTCTTTTTTAAAGACATTAAAAAAAACCTCTTTTATATCTTTATATTTTGGAGGAGCTATAATTTCGTTAAAACCCATTTTTAAAGCTTCTTTTGTTCTCATATCTGGAAAGCGAACCTGTCGAAGTTCTCCTGTTAATCCAATTTCTCCAAAAGCGCAAACATTTTCTTTTAGAGGAATATTTAAAAAAGATGATATTATTGCTAAAGCTACCGGTAAATCTGCGGCAGGTTCTTTTATATTTATCCCTCCAACTACATTTACAAAAATATCAAAATTTTTAAGAGGAAGTTTAAGTTCCTTTTCCAAAAGAGCTACAATTATAGAGAGTCTATTATAATCATAACCTTGGGACTTTCTCTGAGGAGTTACAAAAGCAGCTCTTGTTATTAAAGCCTGAACTTCTACTAAAATAGGACGTTGAGCTCCTTCCAAGAAAGGAAAAACTACGCTTCCAGGTTTCCCAATTGGACGTTCTTTTAAAAAAAATTCAGATGGATTTTCTACTTCTTTTAAACCTTTTTCTTGCATTTCAAAAACAACAACTTCTCCAGTTTTTCCAAAGCGATTCTTAAAACTTTTTAAAATTCTTAAATTACTAAACCTATCTCCTTCAAAAAAAAATAAAGCATCTACAATATGCTCTAAAACCTTCGGACCTGCAATATTTCCTTCCTTAGTTACATGCCCTACAATAAAAGCTGGAATTTCAAGGGCTTTGCATAAATTTGTTAAAAAAGCAGTTCCCTCTCTTATTTGAGATACACTTCCGGGAGAACTTTCTAAGTATGGAAGATACATAGTTTGAATAGAATCTATAATAAGAAAAGAAGGTTTTATTTTCTCAATAGTTTCTTTAATAGAAAGAAGATTATTATTAGAAACTACTAAAATATTTTCATCTAAAGCATTTAATCTTCTTGCTCTTAAGGAAATTTGCTCAATACTTTCCTCTCCAGATACATATAAAACTTTTCCGTATTTACAAAAATCCTTTGCAAGTTGAAGTAAAAATGTGGATTTTCCTATTCCAGGTTCTCCAGCAAATAAATTTACAGAACCTTTTACAATTCCACCATCTAAAAAATCATTAAAGCTTTTAAAAAGGCTAGATTTATATCTTTCATGTTTTACTTCTTTTACTTTAGTTATAGGAAGAACTAAATTTTCATCATGTTTAACCCAGGACGAAGCTCTAGATATATTTTTATCCTCTTTTATAGTTTCTTCCACAAAGGACGAAATAGAAGAGCAGCTTGGGCAACGCCCAAGCCACTTAGAAGAGGTATATCCACAATTTTGGCAAACATATCTTGTCTTTACTTTTGCCAAATTAGTGCTCCTTTACCTCTTTTGTAGTTTCCTTTCTTTTATTACAAGATTTTTTCTTTTCTTTTACTTCTAAATCTGGAATAGCCTCATTAAATACTTCATCTATATCTTCAACAAACTTAAGACGAATTTTCTTTCTAATATCCTCTGGAACTTCCTCCATAACCTCAGATTTATTTTTCTTTGGTAAAAGAACAGTTTTAGCTCCATATCTCATGGCAGCGAGTATTTTTTCTTTTAGACCTCCTACAGGTAAAACTTTTCCTCTTAAAGTAATTTCTCCCGTCATTGCTACATCTTTTTTAACCTTTTTACCCGTTAAAGCTGAAAGCATAGAAGTTGCAAGAGTAATTCCTGCAGAAGGTCCATCTTTTGGAATAGCACCAGATGGAACATGAACGTGAATATCTATCTTATTAAAGTTTTTCTTTACTCCATATTTTTCTGCATTAGCCCTAATATAACCAAGAGCAGCTTGAGCACTTTCTTTCATTACATCTCCAAGTCTACCAGTTAATATAAGTTTTCCAGTTCCCGGAGTAACTATAGTTTCAATAAAGAGAACATCTCCACCAACTGAAGTCCAAGCAAGTCCAGTTGCAACCCCAACTTCATTTTCTTCAAGTTCCATTTCTGGCATATATTTTTCATATCCTAAAACTGTCTTTACAAATTTTTCGTCTACAATAAATTTTCCATTCTTTTTAAGCTCTTCTACGTTAATCTTTTCTTCTTTACCACCTGTAAGCCAGTAGGCAATTTTTCTACATATAGCTGCAATTTTTCTATCTAAATCTCTAACTCCAGCCTCTCGGGTATAGTGACGAATTAAGTATCTAATACCTTCTTCTGTAAACTCTACATCCTCGTTTGTTAATCCATGTTCTTTTAATTTTTTCGGCACAATATAATCTTTTGCAATATTAATCTTATCTTCCTCAGTATATCCTGGAATTGTAATAACTTCCAATCTATCTAAAAGAGGTGCAGGAATAGTATATGGAGTATTTGCAGTTGCAATAAATAAAACTTCAGATAAATCAAAAGGCACTCCAAGATAGTGGTCTACAAACTCTCTATTTTGTTCTGGATCTAAAACCTCTAAAAGAGCTGCAGCCGGATCCCCTCTGAAATCTGAAGACATTTTATCTATTTCGTCAAGTAAAATAACCGGATTTTTGGTTCCTGCCTTTCTAATAGCTTGAATAATTTTTCCAGGCATAGCTCCAACATAAGTTCTTCTATGTCCACGAATTTCAGCTTCGTCCCTAACGCCACCTAAAGAAATTCTTACAAATTTTCTTCCTAAAGCTCTTGCAATAGAGCGTGCTAAAGAAGTTTTTCCAACTCCAGGAGGTCCTACAAAACAAATAGTTGGTTGTTTAGTTACTTTAGAAGATTTCTTTCTTTGTTTTAAAAGTTTTTTTACGGCTAAAAACTCTAAAATTCTTTGTTTTACTTTATCTAAATCATAATGGTCTTCATCTAAAATTTTTTTAGCTCTTACAATATCAAGTTTGTCTTTAGTTCTCTTACGCCAAGGAAGCTCGCAAAGCCAATCTAAGTAAGTTCTAATAACGGAAGCTTCCGCACTTTCAGGATGCATTTTTTCTAAACGAGAAAGCTCTTTTAGAGCCTCTTTTTCAACTTCCTTAGGCATTTTAGCTTTTTTAATTTTTTCCTTATATTCTTCTATCTCTCTTAACTTTTCATCTTCCTCACCAAGTTCCTTTCTAATAGCTCTAAGTTGATGACGTAAAAAGTATTCTTTTTGCTCCTTATCTATAGATTGACGAGCTTTCTTTTTAATTTCTTCTTGAAGTTGTAAAAAGGCAATTTCTTTTTCTATAAGTTCTATAACCTTTTTAAGTCTTTCCTTTACATTTATAGTATTAAGAAGATCCAAAGCTTTTTGGAAATCTATATCTATATTCCCTGCCACTAAATCTGCAACTTTGGAAGGATCTTCTATAGTTTTTAAAAGAGCAATAATTTCCGGTGGAATTCCTTTTCCATAAGTTGCAAGTTTTTCTATTTCATCTTTTATTAAATTAACGTAAGCATGGGTTTCCTCATCAAGTTCTATAAATTCTTGATCTTCTAAATGCTTAACTTTAGCTAGAAAATAAGGTCTTTCTTGTAAAATTTCCTCAATTTGAGCTCTTTCTAAACCTTGAACTAAAAGTTTCATTCTTCCATCGGGAAGTTTCATTGCTTTCAAAATAATAGCCACGGTTCCGATTTTATTTAAATCTTCCTTGGTTATTTCATCTTTATCTTTATCAAGTTGAGGAACAAGTAAAATTAATTTATCTTTAGAAAGAGCTTCTTCTACAGCTTTTAGAGAAAAATCCCTACCAACATATAAAGGTGATATCATTAAAGGAAATACCACCATATCTCTTAAAGGTAAAACGGGTAAAACTTCAGGTAATTTTCCTACTTCTACAATCTTTTCCATATTTTTCGCCCTCCTAAATGCGGGAAAAAAGTTTTTCTTCTTTAAAATAAGATAGGAAAAAATTTTTTCAAGGCAAAGTAAAAATAAAAAGATTTTAAGATTTTAAAGAGATTAAAGCATTCTCGGGAATACTTACTTGTAGAATTTTGTTTTTCAACATGTTTTCATCCAAATTTTTAAATTTTAAAAAAATTTCTTTTAAGGGTTTAAGTTCAAAATCTAAGATTTCAAAAGATGTAGTTTTTACTTTTATTTTTACAGAAATATATTCGGGAAATTTATATATTTCCAAAATCTCTCCTTCTAAAAAAAACTTATTTTTATTTTTAAAATTTACTTTTCCAAAAATAAAATCTTTTTTTAAGGAGAAATATTTATTTCCTTTTTTAACTACAAATGGAAAGTTTAAAGCTTTTGCCGCTTTTATATTTAGATTATCAAATAATTTTTCCTTTTCGCTTTCAAAAATAATTTTTCCATTTTCTAAAAAAATAATGTAATCACAAAGTAGGTAAACTTCTTCAAAGTTATGGCTTACAAATAAAAACGGTAAATTATATTTTTCTAAAATATCTTTAAAAAAATATAAAAGTTTCTCTCTTAAAGCTTCGTTTAAGGCTGAGAAAGGTTCATCTAAAAGCAAAATCTTAGGATTAAAAAGAATAGCTCTTAAAATGGAAACTCTTTGTTTTTGTCCTCCAGAAATTTGAGAGGGATATTTATTTAATATATGTTTTATCTCAAATATTTCGGCAAATTCATATATCCTTTGTATATCTTTGCATACAAAACGCAAGTTTTCAAGAACTGTCATATGAGGAAATAAAAGATAATCTTGAAATACATATCCTACTTTCCTTTCTGAAGGAGGAAGATTTATTCCATGTACCTTTGAAAAAAATACCTTATCTTCTATTTTTATAAATCCATCATCTGGAGTTAAAAAACCTGAAATTAACGCCAAACTTAAGCTTTTGCCACTACCGGAGTGCCCAAATATGCCTATTTTTTTAAAAGAGGTTTTTAAAGATATATTTAAAAAAAAATTTTTTAGTTTCTTTTTAAGATTTATTACTAACATTTCTTGGCCTTAAAATTAAAGATAATAATAAACCTATATAGTCTAAAGATGCTATTATAAATATCCAAAATAAAGAGTATCCCTTTTTTCTTAAAAGATAAGATATCAAAGCTAAAACTAAACCATGAAAATATAAAGTTATAAATACAGCTAAACTAAAGATTAAAGTTAAAATTACAGGCGACAAGCTGGATAAATTTCCCCCAAAGTAAAAAACTAAAGCTCCAAATATACTTCCTAAAAAGCTTAATATTAAAATAAATCTAAGACTTTTTTCTCGGAAAAGAGATAAAATACTTTCCGGTTTTAGTATATAGTAAATTAAAGTGTAAAAAGAAAATATTAAAAATAGTATACCTGTAAGTATATTTGAAAAGGCAAGAGAGAAATAAAACATAATGGAAGCTATTAAAGGTAAAACAAGATATGTTTTATCTTCATTTGCTTCTAAATCTTTATCAAGTTTTTGATCTTTTACTAAATATAAAGATAGGATAAAAGCAATAATATCTAAAATAAAAAAAACTTTATTCATTTTCCTTTAGAAATTTTCCTTTTTTTAGTCTTTCTTTTTTCATTTTATAAAAAAGTTTAAATTCTTCTATGTTATCTGCCGGAACGAAAGATAAAAGCTCATCTGCCAAACAAATGGCAGTCATATGCTCTGCAACTACGGAAGCTGCCGGTAAAACACAAACATCTGAGCGTTCATAAATTGCTTTTTGAGGTTCTTTTGTTTTTATATTAATACTATCTAAAGGTTTAAGTAAAGTAGGAATAGGTTTTATAGTAGCTCTAAATAATAAATTTTCTCCCGTAGTCATTCCGCCTTCCAAACCACCACTATAGTTTGTTTTTCTATAAAAACCTTTTTCTTCATCGTAATAAATAGAATCCATAGCTTGAGAACCACGTCTAAAAGCAAACTCTTTTCCAAGTCCTATTTCAAATCCTTTAAAAGCTTGTATACTCATAATATGATAAGCAAGTTTTGCATTTAAACGTTCTTTCCATTGAATATGAGAACCAAGTCCTATAGGTAAATTGGTTGCTATTACTTCAAAATATCCTCCAATAGTTTCTCCACTTTCTTTCAAAGTATCTATATAAGTTTTATATAAGTTTTCTATATCCTTTAAATGTATTGGTAGTCTAAATTCGCTCTTTTCGGCCTCTAAATGCTTTTTTTCGGGAGATATATTATTAAAGTTCTTTACAAAATCTTTCAAAGAGCAGTTAAAAACACTTTTTAAATAATTCTCAAGTTTAGTTTTATCTATTTTTTTAAAAGCTTCTTTTACATTTTTATAAGAAAAGTCTATTTCTCTATTTTCTAATATAGCTTTTAAAATATCTAAAATATTTAACTCTCCTATCTGAAGAACATAGGAAAATATTTCTATATCCACTTCTTTTAAAAAGAGTTTACATATACTTCCTGCAAGAACCCTTCCTGCAGTTTCTCGAGCAGATGCCCTTTCTAAAATATTTCTAATATCATCTTGGTTATATTTTAAAGTTCCCACTAGATCTGCATGCCCTGGTCTAGGACGAGTAATTTTTTTATCTTCTGGAACTTTACAAAAAGGAGACATTATATCTTTCCAATTTTCAAAATCTTTATTCCACACTGCCATTAAAATAGGTCCCGGTAAAGTTTTTCCTTCTCTTACTCCAGCTAAAAAATCTACTTTATCTTTTTCTATTTTTTGACGTCCCCCTCTTCCATATCCACCTTGACGACGTTTAAGCTCTTTATTTATGAACTCTTTATCTATTTTTAAATTTGCCGGAATTCCTTGTAAAAATGCAAAAACACCTTTTCCATGAGATTCCCCAGCGGTTAAAAAGGTAAGCATTTTTCCCCCTTAAAGCTCTCCTTTCTCAATTTCATTTTTGTGTTTCTCTATAAATTCTTTGCTTTCTTCCTCAATCTTTTCTTCAACTTCATCTTTTTTAGGCTTTAGTTGTGGGAATAAGATAACTTCTCTAATAGAATCATTGTCTGTTAACAGCATTGCAAGTCTATCTATACCTATCCCCTCTCCCGCAGTAGGAGGCATACCGTGTTCCAAAGCTCTAATAAAATCTTCATCATACTCTACTACTTCTTCTTCACCTTTTTGTTTAGCTTTTAATTGTTCTAAAAATCTTTCCTTTTGATCTAAAGGATCATTAAGCTCAGAATAAGCATTTGCAATTTCTTTTCCAGCAATAAATAATTCAAAACGTTCTACAAGACGGTTATCTTTTCTATGAGTTTTAGCAAGTGGTGAAAGTTCTTTTGGGAAATCAATTACAAAAGTTGGATTTATAAGTTTTGACTCTACTAAATTTTCAAAAAGTTCTTTTAAAAGTTTAGCTTTATCCCAAGTTTCGTGTTTTACTAAATTTTTATATTTAGTTTTTAATTTTTCACAAATTTCATGTAAAAGGTTTTCGTTTTCTAAAAGTTCATCTTCTGTAACCTCAATACCCTCTTCTTTTAAGGCATCTTTTAATGCGCCTAAAAAAGTAACTTTTTTAAAAGGAGGTGTAAAGTCTATCTCCATATCTTTAAATTTAATTTTTCTAACGCCTTTTCCTTTTATCTTATCTAAAAGATACTCAAAAAATTCTTCGGTTAATTTCATAAGATCATTATAATCTGCATATGCCCAATAAAACTCTACCATAGTAAATTCTGGATTGTGGGTGGTATCTATACCTTCATTTCTAAAATTTTTTCCAAGTTCATAAACTTTTTCAAAACCACCTACAATGAGTCTTTTTAAATAAAGTTCAGGTGCTATCCTTAAATAGACATTAATATCAAGAGCATTATAGTAAGTTACAAAAGGTTTTGCTGCTGCCCCTGAGGCGATTGGTTGAAGAACAGGAGTTTCAACTTCCAAAAATCCTTTTTCATCTAAAAAATCTCTTACAGCTTTTATTATTTTTGTTCTTGTTTTAAAAATTTCTCTTACATGAGGATTTACTATTAAATCCAAATATCTTTGACGATATCTTTTTTCTACGTCTTTAAGACCGTGCCATTTTTCTGGAAGGGGTCTTAAAGATTTTGTTAAAAGTTTTAAATTTTTAACATGAATAGTAAGTTCTCCTGTTTTAGTTCTAAAAAGCTCACCTTCTACGCCTACAATATCTCCAATATCTATTAATTTTTTAAATATATTTTTATAAAAATCCTCGCCCACATCTTTTATATTTAAAAAACATTGAATTTTTCCGGTTTCATCCTGAATATGAAAAAAGGCAGATTTACCCATAATTCTTAAAGACATAATTCTTCCAGCTATTTTGACTTTTTCTCCGTATACTTTTCCAGCTTCTTTTTCATCTTTTTGAGGATATTTTTCTAGTATATCTTTTATAGAATGAGTTTTTTCAAACTTGTACTCGTAGGGATGTATACCTAATTCCTTTAATTTTTCAAGTTTTTTTAATCTTTGCTCATAAATTCTTTCTTCCAAAGCTAATGCCCCCTTTAGAAAAATTTTAATTAATAATTATAATCTAAAAAAGATTTAATAAACGTAAAAAATTTAATAGAAAGTAATAGTAAGGTAGCTATGCTATAATTTTAAAACTTGCTTTAAACCAAGACTTTAGAGGTTTTTAATATGATAAAAAAAATTCTTATAGCAAATAGAGGAGAAATTGCAGTAAGAATTATAAGAACTTGTAAAGAACTTGGAATAAAAACAGTAGCTATTTACTCTACTGCAGATAAAAGTTCTCTTCACGTGGAGCTTGCAGATGAAGCTTATTGTGTAGGTGGTCCTCGACCTGAAGATAGCTATTTAAATATTCCGGCTATTCTCTCAGCGGCGGAAATATCAAATGTAGATGCTATTCATCCAGGATATGGATTTTTAGCTGAAAATCCTTCTTTTGCAGAGATCGTAGAAGCTTGTGGTTATATTTTTATAGGACCTTCTTATAAAGCAATTGAGCTTATGGGAAATAAAATAAATGCTCGAAAACTAGCAAAAGAGCTTGGAATTCCGGTTGTACCGGGTTTTGAACATATAAAAACTTTAGAAGAGGCTAGAAAAGTAGCAAATGAAATCGGATACCCAATTCTTATAAAAGCAGCCTGTGGAGGTGGAGGAAGAGGAATTAAAATTGTTTATGAAGAAAAAGATTTGGAAAATACTTTAAACATAGCTATGAAAGAAGCTAAAAATGCTTTTGGAAGTGAAGAAATTTTTATAGAAAAATATATAGAAGAGCCAAAACATATTGAGGTTCAAATTTTAGGAGACTTACATGGAAAAATAATTGCTCTTGGAGAAAGAGAATGCTCTTTACAAAGACGTCATCAAAAACTTTTAGAGGAAGCTCCCTCTCCTTTTGTAAATGAAAATTTAAGGGAAAAGCTTTATAAATATGCTAAGAAAATAGCTTCTCATATAAATTACCATACGTTAGGAACAGTTGAATTTATTGTAGATAAAAATAAAAATCCTTATTTTATTGAAATGAATACAAGAGTTCAGGTAGAACATCCTGTAACGGAAATGGTTATAGATGAAGATCTAATAGCTTGGCAAATTTTAACAGCTATGGGAGAAAAGATAACTATAGAAGATAAAATTCCTTACGGTCATGCAATAGAGTTTAGAATAAATGCAGAAGATCCTTTTAAAAACTTTATGCCAGCTATAGGAAAAATAGAAAAGTTAGTTTTACCTGGCGGGTATAATACAAGAGTAGATACTCACATATATCAAGGTTATGAAATTCCGCCCTATTATGACTCTATGCTAGCTAAAATTATAGTAAAAGGGAAAAATAGAAAAGAAGCCTTAAAACGCGGGTTTAGGGCTCTAAATGAATTGAAAATAGAAGGAAAAAATATTAAAACTACAAAAGAATTATTTTTAAAACTTTATAATTTTAAAGAGTTTTTAAATGGAAATTATCATACAAAATTCTTAGAAAAAAATTTAGAAAAAATTCTCTTAAATTAAATTTGTTAAAATTCCCTTTGCAAAAGATAAGAAAGGAGGTTAAAAACTATGGAACTTTGGGCGAAAATAGATGGTGAAATAAAGAAATTTCAAGGTTCTTTTAAAAAAGTTATGGAAGAAGTAGCTAAAGAAGGAGAAGGAAAGGAAGTTACATTAATGTCTTTCCATGCAGAACAAAAGGTTAGAAGAAGATTTAAAAGGGAATTTAGAGCTCATGATAAAAATTTATTAGAAACAGCTAAACATTTAGCAAAGGTTCTTAAAGATTAATTAAAGGGATATCTAAATGCCAACAAATGTTTTAGAATATTTTAAATGGGGACCGCCTTCGGTCTCCGATGTTTTATTAGCATTACTTGCTATATCTGTTCCTTTTGTTTTAACTATAGCTTACTTTTACCTTAAAGAAAGATTAAAAGAAATTAGAAGAAAAGAGCTTTTTTTCAATTATGCTCAAAAACGGGGTTTAACAAAAGAAGAGACTGAAATTATTTGGAAGTACTCAGAAAAACTTGGTTTAGATCCTTACTTAGTTTTAGATCATAAAGTTCCTTTTGAAAAAGTAATGGATGCTTATCTTTCCGAAGATCCGGATGCAGATCCAGAACTTGTTACACGACTAAGAAATAAACTCGGATTAACTACTTTACCTCCTTACGTTCCCCTTTCTACTACTAAAGATATAGAGCTTTATCAAACTGGAGAACTTTTTTTTGATGATATTCCAGATACCATACCTGTAGGATTAATAGATAAAGATGAATTTTATATGTATTGGAGTACGGAAAAAAAGCATCCTCGTTTAAGACCTGGAGAAAAAGTAAATATAAAATTTTTAAGAAAAAACGATGGAATATACATTTTAAAAGGTTTAACACTTGAAGATGTTATAAACGAAGGATTTAGACTAATTTTAAAAATTCCTCACACAAGAAAATTTGAAAGGGTTCAATTTAGAGAATATATTCGAGTGGAAGCTGAGCTTAATTGCAAAATTTCTGAACCTGTAAAAGAAGATGAAAATGGAAATATGCCCTCCCCAGAAAAATTAAAATGGTATGTTACAAAAACAAAAGATATTAGTGGTGGAGGAACTTTAATTTGTTTTCCAGTAAATAGAGAAGATATTCCAAAATATAATGTAGGAGATAAAGTATACCTAGAAATAGATCTAGAAGGAAACACAATTTTCGCTTTAGGTCAGATTAGAAGAAAGGTAGAGGAAAAAGGATCAATTTGTTATGGAATTCAATTTATAGAAATTAGTGAAGAAAATAGAAAGAAAATAATAAACTATGTAAATGATTATATAAGAAAAGTTGCAGGTTTTGTTCCAAGTGAAGCTTAAGTATGCAATCTTTAAAAACTTTAGAAAAAATTATTAAAATTAAAGAAAGAGAATTAAGACAGCAAAAACAAAAAATTCAACAAATTCACTCCAAAATTAATTTCATAGAAAGAAAAATAGAAAATTTAAGAAAAGAAATTTATAAAGTTCAAACTCAAAATGTAAGTAGTATATTTGAAATTAGTATGGCTCCTCAAAATGTTATATATTTGTCTAATAAAATAGAAAAGTATATTCTTGCAAAAATAAACTTAGAAAAAACTTTAGAAAAAGAACTATCGAAGCTTAAAGATATTTTTTCAGAAAAAAGAGCTATAGAAACTTTAAAAAATAAAATAGAGCTTCAAATTAAACATAAAGAGGAAATAAAAGAAAGGAATTTACTTGATGAATTTGCTTCAAGAAAATATATTTCTAACAGCTCTTGAACCCTCTGCTTTTAATTATGGTTTAAGACTTTTAAGTTTTTTATTACCTAAGTATAAAGTATATACTATATTTTCAAAATCTTTTTTAAAAGAAAAAAAACTTTTGAATCATCCAAATTTGAAACTTATTTTTGATTCTGATAATCTTACCTCTCTGGGTTTTTTTGAGGTTCTTTCAAAATATAGAATCGTAAGATCACTTTTGAAAGATATTGAAAATCTAGTAAAAAAAGAAAAATTTAAATTTATATTAAGTTTAGATGCTTGGGCTTTTCACGAAAAAATCCATAAAGTATTTTTTAAATTTCAATCTTCTACTAAACGCTACCACTTTATTCCTCCAAAAACCTGGGCTTGGGGGGAATTTAGAAATAAATCTTTAAAGATTTTAGATAAGCTTTTTTGTATATTTCCATTTGAAGAAAGATATTTTAAAAATTTTGGCATAAATGCTATTTATGTTGGAAATCCACTTTTAGATATTATCTTTGATAGTGAAAATTTGATTAAGCAAAAATTAAAAAAAGATATAAATAAAACAAGAAATTTAAATATTATTCTTATGCCAGGTAGCCGTCCTCAAGAGATAAAAAATCTTATGCCCTTTTTTCTTAATATTACAAAAAATATATTTAATAAATTAAAAGATAAATATAGTATAAATTTTTTTATGCCCTTAACTCCAAATGTAAGAAATTTAATAGAAAATTATAAAATCCCAAATTATATATGTTTAAGCTTCGGGAATTCTTTGAAAATTTTGAAAAAAGCAGATTTTGGAATAATAACAAGCGGTACAGCTTCTTTGGAGGCTGCTCTTTGTGGGGTTCCACATATAGTTGTTTATAAGTTAAATATTTTTACTTATCTTTTAGGAAGAATATTAGTAAAAATTCCTTACATATCCTTAGTAAACATTCTTTTGCAAAAAAAATTAATGAAAGAACATATCCAATTTTTAAAAGAAAAAAAGATTGAAAAAGATTTTATAGACCTTATAGATAATAAAAATATATATCTAGCTCATTTTCTTAAAATAAGAAAAATCTTAAAACACGGATGTTTTGAAAACTTAGAAAAGTTACTTGTATAATATTTTATGGTAAAATAGTTTATTATTAGGAGGATTAAGTCCTATGAAAAAGTTTATACTTTTTCTATTATTTTCTACATCTTTTGCTAAAACAATTATTTCAGATACTATAACCGTTAAATCTTACGTTAATCCGGATATTTATTTTCTTCCAATTAAAGTTAGTTATATATCTCAAAGCGAAGAAAATGTTTTAGACGTTTTAGGAAAATTAGATAAATCCATAAGAACTTTAAAATTAAAATATAAAGGTGGTAATTTCTATATTAGAGAATATAAAGATTATGATCCGAATTTAAAAAAATATGTTTCTAAAGGTTTTATAGGAGAAATAATATATAACTTTTATCTAAAAAATATAGAGAATCAAAATAGAATTTTTAATCTTTTAAATAGATTTTCTAAGTTATATAACATTAAATACATTGTATATAATCCTCATTATATAATATCCAATCAAAAACAAAATGAAGTTTTAGAAAAACTAAAATATAAAGCCATTAATAAAATTATTTTTGAAAAAAGAAAAATTGAAAAACTTTTAAATAAATCTTGCGAAATAAGTTATATTTCCTTTAACTCTATTTATATTCCTATATTTCGATCTCAAATAAAATTTTCTAAATCTCTAGCTCCAGAACCTGCAAAAAGTTCTAAAGAAATTAGTTTAAAAGTGAAAGTTAAATTTGAGTGCAAGTAAATTTTTTATTTTATGTTTTTTAGTTATAATATAGGAAAAATAAATATAAAATTAGAAACTAGGAATTAAAAAGTTGATAATATTTGGCCTTAATTCCATAAAAGAAGCATTAAAAAATAAACAAAATATAGAAAAAGTTTATATTGATTTTAATAGAGCGAAAAAAGAAAAGTATAAAGAAATAATAAATTTTCTTGAAAATTTAAATATTCCCTATCAAAAAACAAAAAAATCTTATATAGATAAATTAACGAAAACTACGAAAAATCAAGGGATTTGTGCAATTGTCTCAAGTGATAATATAAATATTGTAGACGGTTTATCTTTATTAAATAGCTTAATAAAAAATAATTCTTATGCTCTTGCTTTAGATGGAATAACTGAACCTCAAAATTTAGGTCTTATCATTCGTTCGCTTGTAGCCTTTGGAGGGGAAGGGATATTTTTAGAGAAAAGAAACTCCCCTCCTATAAATGAAATTGTGGTAAAAACATCCTCTGGAGCTATTTTTCATACTAAAATAGCAAAAGTAGATTCTTTTCTTGATTTAATAGAAAAAATTAAAGAGGAAAATATTAACATCTATGCTTTAGAAACAGGAGGAAAGGATATAAGACAAGAAAAAATAAAACTTCCTGCCATAGTATTTATAGGAAGTGAAGGAAAAGGAATAAGACGGGAAATTCTGGAAAAATTAGAAAATATCTTAACCATTCCCATGACAGGAAAAATTCCTTCATTAAATGTGGCTTGTGCTACAAGTATTCTATGCTGGGAAATTTTTAAAAACTTTTAAGGAAGGTCTTTTATCAAAAATTCCTTTAAAGCAAATATTACAACCTTTGCCTTTGCAAAAAGGACATTTTATATCTATAAGTTCTTGGATAACTACCATTTTCAAGACTTCTTTAATTTCCTCTTTATCTAATCCCAAATTTACTAGTCTTGAAATTGTAGTTTCAAGAGAATAAGAATGTAAAGAAGCTATAACAAGGTGTCCGGTTTGAGCTGCTCTTAAAGCGGTTTTTGCTGTATTTTCATCTCTAATTTCCCCAAGAACAATAACATCTGGATCTTGTCTTAAAGAAGCTTTTAAACTTTCATAAAAACTTAACTTCTCATTAACCTCTATTTGCCTAATGGCAGGGTATAAGTACTCTACGGGTTCCTCAATAGTAATAATGTTTTTTTCGGGGGAAAAAAGCTCCCTTATTAAAGCGTAGAGGGTAGTTGTTTTTCCACTTCCGGTAGAACCACAAATTAAAATAAGTCCGTGTCTAATATTTTTTATTTTTTTTAAAATTTCAAAATATTTCTCTTCTAATCCTAAATGATTTAATCTCAAAATACCACCTTTTTTATTTAAAACCCTAATAACTAAGTTTTCTCCATAAATACCCGGCAAAAAGGATAGACGCAAATATACATTTCCAAGCTGGGTTTTAAGATAAATTCTTCCATCTTGAGGAGTTGCGGTTTTTGTATAGTCCAAATTAGAAAAACTTTTTAAAGATATTAAAAATTTTTTATAAAAATCCTTAGAAAAATTAAGAAGATATTGAATTTTCCCAAGTTTTCTTACTTTTAAACGAACTATATTTGAAAATGGTTCAAAATGTAAATCTGAAATTTCATTATAAACTGCAAATAAAATAAGATTTTGAAGAAAAGTTTGAGGAGTAGTTAAGGACAAATTTATTTCCTCTTGAAAATCTACTTTAAAACCTTTTTTTACCTCAAAAAGTTTATAACCCTTATCCTCTAAACTATATTTTTCAAAAAATTCCTTCGTAGAAAAAATTAAGTTTCCATACTTATATATATATTCACCTTTTGAAAATTTGTAAAGATTCTTGCTAAGAGCATCTGAAAATAAAAGCTTATAGCTTCTATTTTCATATAAAGCTAAAAATATGTTTAAAAGTGAGCTTGGAAGAAAACCAAGCTCAACTAAAATCTCACCTAGAAGCTTTTGGGTATATTTTTGATCTTCCAAAGCAAAGTTAAGCTCATGCTTAGAAATAAAATTATTAGAAACTAAAAATTCTCCTAATTTCAAAAAAATACTTCCTTATACTTCTATTTCTTTATTTCTTTCTTGCATTTCTTTTAAGTTAAAATGAATATATTGCATTATGGATTGTATAGTAGCATGTTTTATAGTTTTTATTAGATCTCCAAAAAGTTCAAAAGCTTCTTTTTTAAACTCTACTACTGGATCCTTTTGACCATAACCTCTTAAACCAATTCCTTCTCTTAGGTGATCTAGATTTCTTAAATGTTCTCTCCAGTAGTGATCTAAGTTTTGTAAAAGAGTAAATCTTTCAAGTTCTCTTAAAGAAGAACTTCCCAAAATCTTTTCTCCTTCTTCATAAAGTTTTATAAAAGCTTTTAATAAAAGAATTTTTAATTTTTCTCTTTCATCATCCACATCTATATTAACTTTTTCTAACTCTTCTAAAGATGTTGGGAAATTTTCAAGAGGAACTCCATAGTTTTTTTCAACATATTCTTTTAAACCTTTTAAATTCCACTCTTCTGGAAGCTCTTCTTCGGGAGCAAACATATCAATTAAATCTTCCACAACATCTTCTATCATTGCTAAAATTTCATCTTTTATATTTTCACCTTTTAGTATTTTATTTCTTTGCTCATAAATAACTTTTCTTTGAACGTTGTAAACTTCATCAAATTCTAAAAGTCTTTTTCTTATTTGAAAGTGCATTTGCTCCACTTTCTTTTGAGCAGTTTCCAAGGCTTTTGAAACCATTTTGTGAGTAATAGGTTCATCTTCCGGAATATTCATCATTGTCATAAGTTTTTGAATTTTATCAGCTCCAAAAAGTCTAAGAAGATCATCTTCTAAAGATAAAAAGAAACGTGTTTCTCCCGGATCCCCTTGACGACCTGCTCTACCTCTAAGCTGATTATCTACTCTTCTACTTTCATGTCTTTCCGTTCCAATAACATAAAGTCCTCCGAGCTCTAAAACCTTTTTCTTTTCTTCTTCTGTAATTTTTTTCCATTTCTCCACATTTTCCTTTAAAAGTTCTTCATATATTTCAAAAGCCTTTTCTTCTACCTCAAAATCTGAAAGTTCAGGCTTTTCTTTTTTTATCATTTCCTTAATAGAATCTAAAGTAATTCCCTTTTCCTTAAGCTCACTTTTAGCAAGATACTCTGGATTTCCTCCAAGTAAAATATCTGTTCCTCTTCCAGCCATATTAGTTGCAATTGTAACTGCACCTAATCTACCAGCTTGAGCGACAATTTCTGCTTCCTTTTCATGATATTTTGCATTTAAAACTTGATGAGGGATTCCTTCTTTTTTTAAAAGCTCGCTAAGAAGCTCGGAATCTTCCACAGATTTTGTCCCAACTAAAATTGGTCTACCTTTTGCATGTTCTTTTTTTATTTCATTTACAACTGCTCTCCATTTTGCAGCCTTTGTTTTAAAAATTAAATCCGGATGATCTATTCTTCTTACAGGTTTATTTGTAGGGATAACTACAACATCTAGGCCATAAATAGCTTTAAGTTCCGCAGCTTCTGTTTCTGCGGTTCCAGTCATCCCGGCAAGTTTTTTATAAAGTTTAAAATAGTTTTGAATAGTTATAGTTGCTAGAGTTTGATTTTCCGACTCTATTGGAACACCCTCTTTAGCTTCTACCGCTTGATGAAGACCATCGCTCCAACGTCTTCCATCCATAAGTCTTCCAGTAAACTCATCTATAATTACAACTTTATTATTAATAACCATATAGTCTATATCTCTTTTAAAAAGATGATGAGCTCTTAGAGATTGTAAAATTGCATGAAGAAGCTCAGAAAGTTTTGGATCATATAAATTTATTTCCTTAACCCCATACGCTTCTTTGTCTATGAGCTCCTCTAAAATTTTCTCTACTTTCTTAATACCTTTATCTGTTAAAACTGCAATTTTGTTTTTTTCATCTACTTCAAAATCTTCGTCTTTTTTTAGTTTTCTAACAATAAAGTCTGCAAGATAATAAATTTCTGGATTTTCATCGGAAGGTCCTGAAATTATAAGCGGAGTTCTAGCTTCATCTATTAAAATAGAATCTGCTTCATCAACAATAGCGTAAAAAAGTTCTCTTTGAACCTGATCTTCCTTAGAAAAGGCCATATTATCTCTTAGATAATCAAAACCAAATTCGCTATTTGTTCCATAAGTGATATCACATGCATAAGCTTTTTTCCTTTCCTCTTTCTCCATATTTTGCTGTAAATATCCTACAGTAAGACCTAAATATCTATAAACCGGACCCATCCATTCTGCATCTCTTTTTGCAAGATAATCATTTACAGTAACAATATGTACACCTCTTCCAGCAAGAGCATTTAAAGTGGCAGCCAGAGTTGCAACTAAAGTTTTACCCTCTCCAGTTTTCATTTCAGCTATTTTTCCTTGATGAAGAACAATCCCTCCAATAAGTTGAACATCAAAATGTCTAAGACCCAAAGTTCTTTTTGAAGCTTCTCTGACAGCCGCAAAAACTTCAGGTAGAACTTTATCCATATATTTAAATTGTTCCTTTGCACTTTTTACTTCGTCATCTTTATATTTCTCATAAATATCTTTTAAATCCTTTCTAAATTTATTTATAAGCTCCCTAAGCTCAGCTTGAGTTTTCTTTTCAAATTCTTTTTCTAAAGAGTTTATCTTCTCAACCAAAGGCTTAATTTTTTTTATTTCTCTTTCATTTTTTGTACCAAATATCTTTTTTGCAATATAATTAAGCATTCTTCCTCCTTGAAAAAATTTTTATATTATCCGCACTCTATTTATAATATTTTGAAATATTTGTGTCAAGGAGAATTAAAATGAAAAATGTAAATCTTTCAGTTTCAATTATTGCAAAAAACGAAGAAGATAGACTTCCGAAAACTTTAAAAGCTATAAAGGATATAGCTGATGAAATTATCGTTGTTGTAGATAGCTCTACAACCGATAAAACAGCTGAGATTGCAAGAAAATATGGTGCAAAAGTTTTTATAGAAAATTGGAAAGGATATGGCAAGCAAAAACAAAGTGCTTTAAATAAAACACAAGGGAAATGGATTTTATTTTTAGATGCGGATGAAGTAGTAGATGATACTTTAAAAAAAGAAATAAAAAAAATAGTAAACTCCAAAGATACAAAATTTAATGGTTATTTAATCAAAAGAAAAATGATATATCTTGGAAAACCTTTAAAACACATTTGGAAAGAAGATTTATCTCTTCGCCTCGTTAGAAGAGAAGCTAATCCACGATGGATAGGGGATATTCACGAAAAATTAGAAATAGATGGAAAAATTGGGATAATAGAAAAAGGATATCTTTTACATTATAGTTATCGTTCTTTAAAGGATCATTTAGAAAAAACCATAAACTATGCATATTTATCAGCACTAGATTTTTACAAAAAAAGAAAGAAATTTTCTTTTTTAAAACTTATTTTTAATCCTATGTGGACCTTTTTTAAAGCCTATATTCTAAAAAGAGGATGTTTAGATGGGATAAGAGGTTTAATTATTTCTTTTTCTTATTTTGTTAATGCATTTTGTAAATATGCTTTTTTATGGTATTTTTATTTTAAGGAAAGAGAAGAAAGTAGTATAAAAGAAATAAAAAGATAAGGTAAGCATATTTTTATTGAAATACCTTTTAAAGCTATAATTGCATATTAAAAAATTTATCTATACTTCAAATTTAAGAAGCTTTTGAAAAATTATATTATCCTTATAATTTTCTATAAAAGAAAATAAATCTTTACATTCATATTTTTGAGCTAAATTTTTTATTAAGGATAATGAAACATCCTCTTTAAGCTTATTAAAAACTAAAAATATACTTTCCCAGTCAAAATTAAATTCCTTTAATTTTTTTAAAATTAATTCCGTCTCTCTAAAAGAAAGCGCATCTAAATTTAATACAAGATAGATTGTAGAACTTTTAAAAAATTTATCTAAACTTTTATAAAATTTTTCTAAAACGTCTAACTTCTCTAAAACTTTATCCTTTTCTTTTTTATAAATTATTTTTCTTCTTTCATATATTTTTTTTCTTATATCCTTAAGAAAGTTTAAGAAACCTAAATTTATCTGAGGTAAACTTAAAATTCTTAAAGAAAGTGCAGTTGGAGGCATATCAAAATGAATTTCATCGTAATCTTCTTTCTTTAATTTTTCTATTCTATTTTTAATAATATAAAGATATATTTCCTCTTCTATGCCCGGAGCATTTTTTAGATTTTCAAAAAATAAATCTAGATTGTAAATAGAAAAAAATGAAAACTTATTCTCAAGCTCTTTCTTTTTATTCTCAAGATATTTTTCTATTTCCTCTTCTATATCAACTTCTTCAATATGAAGATTTTGAAATTTTTCTTTTGAGAAATGTTGAAGAGCATCCTTTAAATTATGAGCTTTATCTAAAGATATAACAGCAACCTTTCCTTTATTAAAAGCATATAAAAGGGAGAGGGTAGTTTTCCCTACTCCCCCTTTACCTAAAAAGAAAGATATTTTCATTTAATTTCCCTTTTAATTTTTTGAATTTCATAACACTCTATAGTATCACCTACTTTAATATCATTAAAGTTTTCAAGAGCGATACCACACTCATAACCAGCTTGAACTTCCTTAACGTCATCTTTAAATCTTTTTAAAGAAGCTATTTTACCATCGTAAATAACAACCCCATTTCTAATAAGACGAGCATTTGCGTTTCTTCTTATAACCCCATCTTTTACGTAACAACCTGCTACAGTTCCAACACCTTTTATTTTAAAGGTCGCTCTCACTTCTGCAGTTCCTAAAATTACTTCTTTTTCTTCAGGTTCTAAAAGACCAGATAGAGCTTTCTTTACATCATCTACAAGATCATAAATGACTCTATATGTTCTAATATCAACTTTTTCCCTTTCCGCAAGTTTTCTTGCTGCAGAATCTGGTCTTACATTAAACCCTAGAACAATTGCATTAGATGCTGAAGCTAAAAGTACATCATTTTCAGTAATAGGACCTACACCGGTATGAATAATATTTATCTTTATTTTTCCTTTAATATCTTCCGGTAAATTCTTTTCAAGTTCCTCCAAAGTTTTTCTAATAGCTTCTATAGAACCATAGCAATCTGCTTTAAGAACTATTTGAAGTTCTTTTATTTCTCCTTTTTGAATAGCACTAAAGAGCTCTTCTAAAGAAATTTTCTTTTGTTTTTCTAAAGCGGATTCCCTTGCAAGTTCTTGTCTATGTTGGGCTATTTCTCTTGCTTTTTCAATATCTTCTACTACAAAAAATTTATCTCCGGGTTCTGGAACACCTTCTAAACCTAAAACTTCCACAGGCATGGAAGGACCAGCTTCTTTTACTTGTCTACCTTTATCGTCATACATAGCTCTAATTTTTCCAGCATAAAGACCAGCTACAATTGCATCCCCTTGTTTTAAAGTTCCTTCTTGAACAAGTAAAGTTGCAACAGGTCCTCTTTTTTTATCAAGTTTAGCTTCTAAAACTACACCTCTTGCTTTTTTATTTGGATTTGCTTTAAGCTCCAAGATATCTGCAAGAAGTGCTATATTTTCTAAAAGCTCATCTATCCCTTCCCCCGTAAGGGCGGAAACTGGAACCATAATAGTATCTCCACCCCACTCTTCCGGAATAAGTCCATGTTCAGAAAGCTCTCTTTTTACTCTTTCGGGATCTGCATTTGGTTTATCTATTTTATTTATAGCAACAATTATAGGAACCTTCGCAGCCTTGGCATGGTTTATAGCCTCTATAGTTTGGGGCATAACTCCGTCATCTGCAGCTACAACTAAAACAACTATATCAGTAACTTGGGCTCCTCTTGCTCTCATAGCTGTAAAAGCTTCATGTCCGGGTGTATCTATAAATACAATTTTTTTCTTTCCTTCACTTGTATTAACTTCAACTACAGAAGCTCCAATATGTTGAGTAATTCCTCCAGCTTCCCGAGCTGCAACATTAGTATTTCTTATTTTGTCTAAAAGAGATGTTTTACCATGATCGACATGCCCCATAACTGTAACTACCGGAGGACGAGGTTCTAAATGTTCTTCTTGTTCTTCTTTTTTTTCTTCTTCTAAAAGTTCTTTTTCTTCTTCATCTTCTAAAATTGCTATTTTGTCAAATTTTTCTGCGAGCTTTGCAGCAGTCTCAAAATCTATAGTTTGATTTACAGTAACAAGTTTACCCATAAACATAAGCTCTTTTATAAGTTCGTTTGGATCTACTCCTAGTTTTTCAGCAAGTTCTCTTACAGAGATTACAGAAGGAATTTTTATTTCTAGCTCATTTTCAGAGGTAGCTTGCTCGGTACCAGCTGTAACTTCTTCTTTTTTCTTTTTCTTCTTAGCTTTTCTTTTTGCTTTTGCTCTTTTTTTCTCCTCAAGTCTTCTTAAGTATTCTTGATAAGCCTTTTCATAAGAACGCTCTTTTGCTTCCTGTCTTTCTTCTTTTTCATGTTGCTTTTGAAGAGTTTTTTCATGGGATTTAGTCCTATCTTCTTTTACCTCATTTACTTGAGAAGTTTTCTCTTTTGCAGCTTCCTTTGCAGCTTCAATTTCTTTCTTTAAAGAAACAAATTTGTCTTTCTTTTGTTCTTCTTCCTTTTTATACGGATATTTCTTTATAGTAAATAGAGGCTTTTTAGAAAATCTTTTTTGTCTTCTAAAATCCTTTTTTCTTTTAAACTTCTGAAAATCTTCTTCTTTTTTTATTTCAGTTTTTTCTTGAGTTTCTGTTTCTAACTTTTCTTTATCTTCCTCAACTTTTTCAGAAAAATCTTTCTTAATTTCCTCTTTTTTTATTTCTTGAGAAAATTTAGAGGCGTCTTTTTCTGTTTTCTTTAAAATAGCTTCTTCTTCTCTTTGACTTAATATATAATCTTTTAAAGCTGCAGCTGTTCTAAAATCTACAGAACTCCTTACTGTAAGTCTTTTTTTCTTTAAACTTTCTATTCTTTCATCCTCAGTTTCTAAATTTTTTATATCTTCAATAAAATTTTTTGTATCTTTATAGCCAAGCTCCTCTGCAAGTTCAGATAACTTTACTTTTCTTTCTTTTTTGCTCAAGGTTTTCCCCCTTTATTTCCAAATAAATTTTATATTTAAATTAGGGTTTAAGGACAAATAATCAATATATGCATAAAATTTAGTGTTACCTACCTTCTTTTTATAAGCTACAAAAGGTTTAGAATCTATAAAAACACCATAAACAAGACCCAAAGATCCTCCAACCAAAAGTCCAATTCCAAGCTTTTTTTGAAAATCTGATGAATCTATAAGATAAGCGGCTAAACTAAAAGTGGTTCCTATTCCCATTCCATAAACTGTATCTTTAAAGATAATTTTTCCTGCTGTTTCAACTGCATAAGATATACTTAAAGCTAAACTTAAAGAAGCTAAAAATTTTTTCATTTTTTTACCTCTAATAACTTTTCAAGCTTTTAAGTTAAACCTTAAGAATTTATTTTTCTTTTAGGTGGCACTAAAAATACAGGTTTATCAGAGAGATCTACAACCTTTTGAGTTACACTTCCAATAAATATAAACTCAAAACGCCTTTTTTCTTCTTCATGTTTTCCAGTAATTCCCATAGCTACAAGTTTAACTTTATGCTCTTTTGCAGCTTCAATTATTTTTTCATATGTCTTTCCATAATAGATAAAGTGATAAGCATTTATTCCTTCTTTTTCCAGTATATTTTTATATTCGTCTAATTTATTTTTTACCTCTTCAATATTGTCTATATCCTCTTCATTTTCTATAACGTGAATTAAAACAGCCCTTTTTACTAAGGGCTTTAAATTTTTTAGATAATTAATAACTTCTTCTGAATTTTTAGAGAAATCTATAGCTATCAAAACATCAGAAAAAATATTTTCATCTTCTTCATAAGGATAAGGAAATATTATAACAGGCGTGCAAATTATTTTTAGCAAAGTTAAAACTGTAGAACCTATTCCTGTAATAAAAAATTTTAAAAAGTTTCTTTTCTTCTTGTGATTTAAAACTACTAAATCTACATTTTCTTTTTCCGCCAATTCCAAAATTTTCTCAGCTGGCTCTCCGAGAAGAACATATGACTTTGCGTTAATATTAAATTTTTGTAAAAATTCAATCCATTCTTCAAACTGAACCTGAGCTAATTTTTTTAATCTCTCCAGTTCTTCCTTTAAAATTTCTCCGGTTTTTGGAACAATTACAGCTTCAGGTTCAATAACATATAAAAATACTATTTCTTTTAACCCAACTTCTTTTAAAACTAAAATGGATTTTAAAGCAGAAAAATCACTTTCATAGAATTTTGAAGGAAAAAGAATTTTTTCTATCATAATCTCACCCCTTTTTCCTTTAAGAAAAGGATTATAGCATAAAATTTTATATTCCTCTGTCAGTTAAAACACTAATTCCTGGAAGTTCCTTTCCGGCTAAAAATTCTAAAAAAGCCCCTCCTCCAGTAGATACGTGATCTACCGCATCTTCCATATTAAGGAGCTCTAAAGCCGCTACAGAATCTCCTCCACCAACAATTTTTAAAGCTTGAGGAATTTGAGAAAGAGTTTGAGCGATTTTTAAAGTACCTTGTCTAAATTTATCTAATTCAAATACTCCCATAGGACCATTCCACAAAATAGTTCCAGCATCTAAAAGGGCTACTTTAAAAAGTTCTGCCGTAGCAGGACCAATATCTAGTCCCATCATATTTTCTGGAATTTCTTTATAAGTAGTAAGTTTAGTTTGGGCTGAGTTTGAAAATTCATTTGCATTTAAGGAATCTACAGGAAGATATATTTTTACACCTTTTTCTTCAGCCTCTTTCATAATTCTTTTTGCAGTATCTATTAAATCATCTTCTACTAAAGATTTTCCAACATTATATCCACAAGCTTTTAAAAAGGTATATGCCATACCCCCACCTATCAAAATTTTATCTGCAATGTTTAAAATATTTTCTAAAACTTCCAGTTTTCCTGACACTTTAGCGCCACCTATAATTACAACCATTGGTCGGGCAGGATTTTTTAAAGCTTTTTCAAGATATCTTATTTCCTTTTCAAGAAGATAACCTGCAACTGCAAGTTTTACAAATTTTGCTGCTAAATAAGTGGAGGCATGTTTTCTATGGGAGGTTGCAAACGCATCATTCACATAAATATCTGCATTTTCTACAAGAGCTTTAGCAAATCTTTCATCACAATCAGTTTCTTCTTTATAAAATCTTACATTTTCTAAAAGTAAAACTTCTCCCTCTTTTAAATTATCTATAGCTTTCTTTACCTTTTCCCCTACAGTATCATCTACAAACTTAACCTCTTCTTTTAAAAGATGAGAAAGTCTTCTTGCAACTGGAGCCAAAGATAAACTTTCTACATAACATCTATGAAAACCTAGAGAGGTTTTTATAAATTCTTTACATTTTTTTTTGGGTCTTCCTAAATGAGAACATAAAATAATTTTTGCTCCGCAGTCTATTAAATAATTTAAAGTTGGTAAAGTTTCCCTTATTCTTTTATCATTTAGAATAACGCCGTTTTCCATAGGAACGTTATAATCTACTCTAACAAAAACTTTTTTTCCTTTTAAATCTTCAGGTTTTAAATCTTTTATACTCATTTTATTAAACATGAAGCTTCCCCCTTTCTATTTTAATTTTTAAATATTTATAAACTTTTTCCGGAAGATAAGGATATAAATCGAAAGAATGTTTTATGTAGTTTTTTATTAAGGTGGAAGATATCTCAAGGTAAGGAATTTTTAAATATATTATTTTTTCATTTTGAGGATTATATTTAGTATAAAAATCGTCTAAAATCTTATAGGAGTTGATATTAAGATCCTTTAAGAAATTTAAAAATACTTCCTTATTCTCCTTTTTTCCTCGGGAACATATTATAAAATTAGTCTCTTTTAAAAGCTCTTTATAATTTTTCCATTTTTTTAAACTTAAAAATGAATCCAAGCCAGTAATAAAGTATATTTTATTTAAATTAAAATCTTTTTTTATTTTTTTTACTAAATCAATAGCATAAATGTACTCTTCTTTTAAAGCATAAAAGTTATAGTGTTCTTTAATGGCAAGATTTAATAAATGAAAACGCTCCTCGTAAGATAGTAGAGCTCTTTCTTTAAGTGGATTTTGTTTTGTTAGAGCAAAAAAAATTTTCAGATTAAGTCTATCTCTAACTTGAAAAGCTACTTCCAAGTGGCCATTATGAATAGGATCAAAGCTTCCACCAAATATTCCTACCATTTTTTTCTTCTTTTAATAACAGTATAAGGTATCCAAATAAAAATATTAAAAAGAAAAAAATAAAATAAAATTGCACCTAAAACATGATTTTCAGTTATATTCAAACTCTTCCTTCTCCTGATTCAGCTCATCTTTTTCTATTATAGAACTATATGCTTTAGGACGACAATGCTCTTTATACCTATTCCAAATTTCCTCTCCAACAAACTTTTTTATAGGATAAACAATAATTTTTTCATTTTCGTCCATTAAATAAAGTTCTTCTTTTACAACATCAATATACTTTAATATGTATTTTTTTCCTTCTATTTCTACTTCCGAACCTACTTCGGGTAAAAAGGTCTTTATAAAATAAATCGGATCTTCAAATGCAAAACAACAAAGAAGCCTTCCACAAATTCCAGATATCTTTATAGGATTTAAAGGAATTCCTTGCTTTTTTACTATATCTAAAGTTATACTTTTAAAATGCTCCAAAAAATATTTACAACAACACTCTCTACCGCAGGGACCTAAAGCTCCCAAAATCTTTACGGCATCTCTTACACCTATTTGACGAAGTTCAATTCTTCTTTTAAAAGTTTTTGCAAGCTCTTTTACTAGCTCTCTAAAATCTACTCTTGTGGGAGAAGTAAAATAGAAAATTATTCTTTCACCTTTTAAAGTCATATAAACATGAATAAGTTTCATAGGAAGGTTATGTTTTTTTATTAATTTCCTTGCTATTTTATAGGCATTTTCACAATATTTTTCGTTTTCCTTGTATTTTTCTAAATCCTCTTTTGTTGCAATTCTTACAAATTCAGCTTTTATATCATTTTCTATATCTTCCTTGTAAGCCTCTAAAACCTTAATAGCCTTTACAATCTCAAGACCCCTTTCAGTTTTTACAACTACTTTTTGTGAATAAGAAATTTTTGGAAAATTTGGAGGTAAAGTAGCTAAGAAAAACTTTTCTGTATCTAAGGTTTTATATTTTAGAACTGTAATTTTCTCTTTATTTACTTTATTATCTAAATTATCCTTTTTGTTTTTTTCTTTCGAAGTTTCTTCATATACTTTTTGATAAAGATTTATTTCAAGCTCTATCATCTAAAACATCCTTACTAATAAAAATTTTAAAAATAGGGGGAAGAATATTTCCCCCTATTTATGACTTCTTTTCCACTCATCTGAAATAGTAAGTCTTTTTCTTCCCTTTCTTCTTCTGTTTCTTAAAATCCTTCTTCCAGCTTTAGTAGACATTCTTGCCAGAAATCCAGAAGTTCTTTTTCCTCTTAATCTTCTTGGGATGTATGTTCTTTTTGGCATTTTTTATCCTCCCTTAGGTAGTAGAACCTTCTTCATCCAAGTATAACTTATCAAATACTTCTTGTGGAATTTGCTCGTTCACTCTTCTAAATCCAGGTAGAATTTCTATTCTATACCAGGCTGAGCGGTACCAAATATCTTTAGGTCCTCTATTTACGGGTGCTACTTTTTGAGCTTTGGTTTCTTCATGATATTCCCAGTTCATATAATCATTAAAATCTTGAATAATATCTGTAATAACACATCCAATGTCAAGAAGCTCTTTTTGGAACTTTTGCCAACGGAAAATAGAAGAGTCCCTTAAAGTAAGTCCAAAGTATCCACTTCCACCTTCATCTTTTATAGTAGCAATTCCTCTTTCAATAAAAGCTTTAAATGCAATGAAAGTTTCTGGTGGGTCAGTAATAAATACGTCAAATTGTCCAAGCATATCTTCTGGATATGGATTTCTTAAATCCCAAACTTTAGCTTCTGCATTTTCAATTCCAAGTTCTTTAATTATTTTATTGTCAAATTCAATAAGTCTTTCATCAATGTCTATAATTAAAAGTTTTTTAAATTTTCTTGTTAAAGCAATTGCAAGACCTGTTAAATCGTCTTCAGCTCCCATAACAATAATATTTTTTCCTTCTAAATCCCCACGAGAATCAATAAATAAAACTCTTGCTATTGTGGTTTCAGGAGTAACAGAACCTTGATCAAAATCTTGGATAGCTTTTGGTCTATCTTTTTGAAGCTCTACAAAAGTTCTATAAAGTTCAATATCTTTGTAAAATGGAATAGTTCTTCCTTGACAAGCTTCACAACGAAGTTCTTTCTTTATAGCAGAAACACCTTCATTTTTTATTATTTCCCATCCAAGAGGAGTCAAAACTATTTCATCATTTTTAATTTCTACAATTCCTTTATTTTTTAAGATTTCTATAATTTTTGCAGCATAAGGAACTGGAATATTAGAAAAATCAATCATTTTCCAAAAATCAGTTGTCTTTGTAAGAGCTCCAAGAACATTTTCAATATTTTTTTTATAAATATTTTTTATACCGGCTTTTTTTACTTCTTCAAGTATTTCCATAAGTTTACTCATTTTTTACCCCCTAAGTAATTTTAGTATTAATTCTTTATTATTTAAAACATCTATAGAGTAGTTATCCCAAAATACACAAGAACCTACTCCTATAAAACATCCTTTTCCTAAAGGAACTTTTACAGCTAAAATTGGTTCAAATCCTTGATTAGAAACTGCACTTGGCGCCGCTTTAACAAAGGTTTCTCCACCTTCTAAAGAGCAAGTACATGCAAGCATATATTTTTCTGGAGTAACTACAAAATATGGATCATTTTCGTAGTTATGTTCTTTATCGGTTACCTCATCTCCATGAAACTTAACATTAAATACTTTTGCCAAAGAGTTACAAGTATCTGCTATAAAATCCTCATTTTTGTAGTAAGCAAGACATAATACTCTTTTTCCAGCTTTTACTAAGTCTTTTAAATAATTTGCTTCATCTTCACTAAAAAATTTTTCTGGATAATTAAATACGATAATATCGTATTTATCTAAATCTTCTAAAGATGTAGTTTCCTCAAAAGAAAATCCATTTTCCTTTAAAAATCTTTGAAGTTTAGAAAAGTAGTAATAATCCGTTATAGTGAAACATTGTTTAGAAATATCCCATGCTATTTTCATACGAAGGGCCCTCCTTAAAATGTGCTTAAATTTTTGGAAATTGTCGTGGGAATTATAACAAGTTAAATTTGGGATTTCAAAAATTTAATTTTTTTCTTAAGATATAATAAAAACTAAAAGTTTTTTATTTTAAAGATAAGTCTATGAGAAAAGAGGCGGAGCTTTTTTTGAAACAAGCTTTAAAAGATTTAGAGTTAGCAGAAAAAAATTATGAAGTAGAGGGTTATTATGTTTGTGCTTTCCTTTGTCATCAAGCCCTCGAAAAAGCATTAAAGGCTTTGTATATACTTATCTATAAAAAATTTCCGGAAAAAACTCATTCCCTGGTTACTTTAGGAAAAAAAATAAATATTCCAAAAGAACTCTTATCCATTTTAAGAGAACTTACTCCAGATTTTATAATTTCGCGATATCCAGATGTTATTGGGGAATTACCATACGAGATATATGATGAGGAAACTACAAAATGCAAACTTTTAAAAACAAAAAAAATTATGGATTGGATTTTGAAAGAGATAGAGAAATTATAGAATTTCTAAAAAAATTAAAAGAAAAATTTAAACTTTCAAAAATAATACTTTTTGGTTCAAGAGCTAAGGGTAATTATTTGGAAGATAGTGATTATGACTTTATCGTTGTTAGTAATTACTTTGAAAATATCCCATTTTTAAAAAGAATGGAGCTTATATACAAAGATTTGGATTTAGATGTTAATGTAGATATTATTCCTATAACCGAAAAAGAATATGAAAAGCGGAAAAACGAGCTTAGCATTTTGGGAGAGGGAATAAGAAAAGGTATAGAAATAAAAGTTTAAGAGGGAAAAAATGAGAAAAGCTTTTACAGAAAGAAAAACAAAGGAAACTTATATAAAACTTGAAATAAATTTGGATGGAAAAGGAATTTTTAAAGGAAGTTCTTCCTTTCCTTTTTTAGACCACATGCTTCAAAGTTTTTCCAAGCATTCTTTTTGTGATTTATATTTGGAGGCTAAGGGAGATACCCATGTAGATATTCATCACTTAATAGAGGATATAGGCATTGTTTTAGGCTTAGCTATAGATAAAGCTTTAAAAGACAAAAAGGGCATTGAACGATATGGATTTTTTGTTTTACCTATGGATGAAGCTTTAGTGGAAGTTTCCTTAGATTTATGTGGAAGGCCTTATTTTGTCTGGAAAGGCTTTCCAAAGTTTATAAATTTTTTAGGTTACGAATTTGATATATGGAGGGAATTTTTTAAATCTATAGCTTTTTTTGGGAAAATGAATTTACATATTAATCTAAGATATGGGGAAAATTTGCATCATATTATAGAAGCAACTTTTAAAGCTTTTGCAAAAGCTTTTAAGCAGGCTAAACAAATTTCTCATCAAGATGTTCCTTCTACAAAAGGAGTAATTTAAATAATTTTTATTTAAAATAAAAAAAAATTAAAAAATTACAAAATATACTTCTATAACTTTTAAAAGCCCTGGTGTATAATAGAATACCAAAATTAGAATAATACTCAAAAGAGGGTGTTAATATGGATAATGTAAAAACTTCCAATAAGGATAGTGCAAAAATTAAAATTGTAGGAATTGGTGGAGCTGGAAATAATGCTATCAGAAATATAATTAAGAAAGGAATTAACGTTTTACCATCTTCTTCCGAGCTTCCTATGTTTTTCACAAAAGCTCGCTATGAAGTAGATGTAGAGTATATTGCTATAAATACCGATGCTCAACAACTTTATATGTTAAAAGAAGAATGTGATGAAATTTTAAAAGATCAGGGAAAAGAGTTAAAAATAATAACTATAGGAAAAGATAATAAAGATACCGGCTTTAGAAAAGGACAAGGAGCAGGTGGAGATCCAGAAAGAGGTAGAAAGGCCGCCGAAGATTCTTTAGATGAAATAAAGGAAGCTTTGAAAGATGCCGACATGGTATTTTTAACAGCCGGATTAGGTGGAGGTACAGGAACTGGAGCTACTCCAGTTATTGCAAAAGCTTTAAAAGAAATGGGAATTTTGACTGTAGCCGTTTTAATTACACCATTTTTGTTTGAAGGAGAAAGAATTTTAAAAGCAAGAGAAGCTTTAGCAGATATTCAAGGATATGTAGATTCTTTTATGGTTATTTCCAATGAAAAATTAAAAAATATTGCAAGAAAAGATTTAACTTTCTTAGATGTAATGAAAATGGCTGATAATGTTTTATATAGAGCTATAAAAGGTATTGTTGAAGTTATTAGTTATCCGGGATATATTAACTTAGATTTTGCAGATGTTGAATCCGTTTTAAGAGATGGAGGATATGCTTTAATAGGACTTGGAGCTTCTACCGGAGAAAATAGAATAAAAGACGCTTTAGAAAAGGCTGTTCAAAACAAGCTTTTAACTTTAAATAATATCAAAGGAGCAGAGAGAATACTTGTAAATATCTGTGGTGGTCCCGATATTAGAATGGAAGAAGTTACTTATGTTGGGGAACATATTAAAAGTTTAACTAACCGCGATGATGCCGTGGTTTATCTAGGAGTGACCGTTGATCCGAAAGCAACTGGAAAAGTTGAAGTTACTATAATAGCCACTAACTTTTCTCAAACTTTTACAATAGAAGATATTATGGATATTCCAAAAAATCAGGACTTAACTGCAGTTAAATCTCCCTTCTTTGGATTTTCTTCTTCATCAAGTTCAGAAGAACTTTTACCAGGAGACGAAGGATTATTTGGACTTTTACTTGAGGAGGAATAAGGAGGTTTTTTAAAATTTTTCAAAAAACTATAAAAGAAAAAATAAGTTTTAAAGGCAAAGGTATTCATTTTGGGGAAGAAGGAAAAGTAGTTTTACATCCATGGGATAAAGGTATAGCCTTTTTTATAGACGGCAAAATATATTCTATAAATAACGTTAATTTTAAAGCTAACCCTGGATTTTCCTTCTTAGAAATAGAGGGAAAAAAAGTATATACTTTAGAGCATTTATTTTCTGCTCTTCATGGTCTTGAAATAGATAATATATTGATAGAAATTGAGGGTATAGAAATTCCAGCTTTAGATGGAAGCGCCCTTGGATTTGTAAATGAAATTGAAAAAGTAGGTTTTGAGATTTTAAAAAAGAGAAAAGAGTTTTTTTGTGTACCTGAAGAAATAAAAATTTTTGGAAAAAATAATAAAAGCTATATAGTTTTAAAACCCTCCTCAAATTTTGAAGTTCTTTATCATTTTGAACCTAAAAGAAATCTTCCAAAAATTATTGACGTAACGCATTATCATTATATTCACTCCCCTCAAAATTTTAAAAAGTTTATAGCCCCCTGCAGAACTTTTTGTTTTAAAGAGGATATTGAGAAAATAAAAACTATGGGACTTGGAAAAGGGGGAAATTTAGAAAATACTTTAATTATAGATAAAGATTCTACTTTAAATTTGCCTAGAAATTCCCATGAACCTATAGGGCATAAAATTTTAGATTTACTTGGAGATTTATATGTTTTAGGTAAATTTTTAAATGCTAAAATTGAAGCAAAAAATACATATCATATTTTAAATATTAATCTTGTTAAACTTTTAAAACAAAAATACTTAAACTAAAGGGTTTTCTATGTTTAAAGATAAAAAAATTATAGTTAAAGTAGAGCCAAAAAAAATAATTTTAATTACAGCTATATTTGAGTATTATCATGAGGTTGCATATGTTCATTCACCTCGAGAAAAAAGCGATATTATAGAGCTTTGGTGCTCTCCATTTTTTGTTGAAGATGCTCTTGATATACTAAAGGAGATCGAGAAAAAAGGAATTTCAAAAATAGAAATTTTAAAAGTAGAAAAATAGAGGGGAAAAATTTCCCCTCAAGCAGAAATTTTTTCTAAAACGTTAAAAAAGGCATCTCGAGACACAGGTTTTATTAAAAGTTCATCATAGTTATACTCATTTACTTTGCTCATTATTGAACTATCGGAAGCTGCAGTGATAATAATAACCTTAGTATCTGGATGATTATGATTTAAATACTCTAAAATTTCTAGTCCGGAAATGTCAGGCAAAATTAGATCTAAAAATACCACATCATACTTTTCTTTTTTTAACTTTTCTAAAGCCTCTTTACCAGTTAAAGCTATATCAACTTTTGTAGATGGATCATGAAACCTAATCATTTCTGCAAATAAGTTGGCAAGAATTTCAATATCTTCTACAAGCAGAACTTTCATTGTTTCCCCCTGATTTTCAATTTTGTATTTTAAGTTATAAGCTAACAGACTATACTATATATAATATAATACAAGTTTTTTAAATTTAAAAATTAATTAAAAAAAAATAAAAAAGTGGAGAAAAAATGGCTTTGATTTTATACATGGAACTTGAATTTTATCTACCTTTTTGTCATTCTCTG